>JAABUT010000338.1_pt1 | contig 81575 bp, 78 predicted proteins | sample 5559281 | NCBI WGS metagenome assembly JAABUT01 (sample SAMN10711880, study PRJNA513359) | rock metagenome | isolation source: Antarctica rocks | place: Antarctica: Victoria Land, Ricker Hills nord | collected 2016-01-04 | reverse complement strand
CCGAGCAACCCGGCTGGGTCTGTGGATGTGTAGTAACACGACCCATCACGCGCCCTTCCGGCAAACCCGCAGGTCACAAGGCAGATTCAGCCCCGCGTGTGCTCATGATCTTCGGAAGTCCGGCCAGTGGGCGCTTTCGGACGGGGCCGCGACGGTGCACGGAGTTCCGCTGGTCGTCGGCGACGCGTTCTCCGCGAAGGCGCCGACAGCAGGAGGACCACTCGGTGCGAGACAGTCCGTCGTGAGCTCCACGTTCGTCGTGACCGGCGCTGGAGGAAGGTGCGAGATGCCCGCCGTGGACACCGGCGTGGTGTCGACCGGCACGGCTGCGCCTACGAAGCGGTCCAGGGCCCGAACCCGCCAGTAGAGCGTGGCGTCGGATGCCGGCGCGGTGAAGATGCAGTCGCCCACGCTGCCGTTGGCCCCGGCACGGCCGAGCGACGCAGTCACGCGGGTGCGCGGCGTGAAACAGTTGTCCAGCACCGTGCTCGCCTGGTTCTGCGTCCCCGGTGACCCGGTGAACGCGTTACTGGCGAAGGACGGATCGGTGCTGACCTGCAGCTGGTACCCAGAGGCTGCGTCGACCGGCGACCAGGCAAAGGTCGGCCGGCCCTCGAAGGGGCTGGAAACTGGGGTGGGCACTGGAGCGTCGCGCCATGCCCGGGCGAACTGCGCCTCGGCCTGGGGCTGCGTACTCTCACTGCTCCAGTGCCCGAGGCTCGCGCCCTGCAGCGCGGCGACCCGCCAGACATAGGTGGAATGCGGCAGCCAAACCGGCAGGGTGAACTCGCTGGAGACCACGTCCTGGCTGAGGGCGGGAGTGTCGGACCAGGTCGAGTCCGTCCCGACCTGGACGCGGTAGCCCGAGGCGCCGGGCACCGACGCCCAATCCAGCCGCACTGTCTTCAAGCCCGGCTGCGGGGCCGCCTCGTCGTCCGGAGTGAGCGCAGTCGGGGCTGACAGGGACGCCTTGACCGGCTCGGTCGAGGCGCTCGCCGCGCCGGCGAAGGCGAATCCACCACCGGTCACGGCCAGGACGGCCAGGCCTGCGGTTGCTGCGCGTGCGCGCTGGGTGGTCATCGTCGGGGCTCCTTGGTGAACGTCGAGGAGTCGTGGACTCCGCATCACCCTGTGTGTCGGCAGGGATGGCAGGAAGGTGTTGGGCTAGAAGGCGTACAGCGGCGCTACTGCACCGAGAAGGTCGAGCCCAGGGGTGCGTCGAACGGCTGGGCGTCGCCGATCTCGATGACGGCCGTCCAGTCGCCGTGCGCGTCCTGCTGCAGCGAGAGCAGCTTGATCTCGTGGTGCAACCCGAAGACGTCGCCGACCCGGACCAGCTGGTTCTTATCGGCCACCGAGAACGTCGCCGTCAGGTCTCCGCCGCCGGTCACCTTCACCAGCTCCAGGGCGTACGACGTGTCGGTGGGCGTCGGGCTCGGGGCAGGTGAGGGCGACGTGCCGGTGCCGGTGCCGGTGCCGCTTCCGCTGCCCGTGCCGCCGCTGGAACCGTTGCTGCCCGTGCTCCCGGTGCTGCCGGTGCTGCCGGTGCTGCCGGTGGACGTCGTGCCCGACGCGGTCGTGCCTGTCGGCGCCGTCCCGGACCGGGACGTACCCGTGGACTCCGGCCCGGACGGCGGCGACCCGACCGTCGTCGCGCCCGTGCCGTAGCCCCCCGACGCGCGGAAGATGGTGACCGGCGTGCTGCCGGGCGGCGTCGTTCCGGTCATCGTGCTGCCGCTCGGCGCGCCTGGAGAAATGCTCGCCGGGGCGGGCGCGGGCTGGATGTACAGGGCCTTGAACGGATTGCGTCCCAGGTGCTCGGTCGAGGCCGACGGAATCCGCGGGCCCCGGGTCGGCTTGGGTGACGGCACGACATGCGAGGGAGCGATCGGGGCGACCGCGCCGGCACCCGCCAGCGTAATGCTGGTGACCGGGTCGGCCGGGCTGCCGCTGAGCACGAAGTACGCACCACCGCCTAGAGCTAGGACGCCGGCGAGACCGGCAGCGGCTGCGATGTTGCGGCGATTGCCAGGCCCAGCCTTGACGGGATGCGGCTCGACGGTCCGGCCCAAGGTGTCAGTCATGTCGGTCTCCTAGTTGATCGCGGGGCCGGCCGTGGCGACGGGCCTGCCCGCCGTGGGCGCGCTCGGTGCGACGGGCAGGGTGACCGGCGTGGCCGCGGCCCGACCGGGTGCCAGAAACACCTGGCCGCTCACGGTGGCGGTCAGGATGCGGCCGTCGTCGCTGGAAGGCGCTGGCGCGGCAGAGACGATCCCAGCCGGACCGCTCTGACCGGCCGGCGGCGGCTTGACCGGGTTGGTCCCAGGGGTGGCGGTGAAGGCCGTGACCTTGAAGGCGCGCGGCAGGCTCTCCAGCCCGTCGAGGAACTGCTCGACCTCAAAGTAGCCACCGACGACGTTCACGGTCACGCCGATGGACGAGAGCAGGCCGGTGGTCGCCGACGTCGCTCCCGCAACCTTCGCCGGGGCGATGACCCCGCTCGGAGCCACCGGGGTGGTGGCCGAGCCGGCGGTCAAGGCCGTGGGCGCAGTTGGGGTGATGGAGACCAGCTCCACCCCCGCTGCGGCGGCGGCCGCGTCCAGGGCCCTGATCAGGGCCGGTAACGCGGGGTTGTCCGGGATCTTCGCCGCGACCGCGGCGAGGCGGGCCTGCTGTCGCGGCAGCGACTTGGCCTGGCTCTTGAGCACTGCCAGCTGCTGCTGCAGACCCGCGTTCCTGGACTGCTGCTCGGTGGCCTGGGTGGCCAGGTCCTCGGCGGCGGCGCGCTTAGGCGACACGACGAGGAACCAGCCGGCTGCCAGCACGGCCAGGCAGCCGACGACCGCCAGCGCCACCCACTGCTTGAGCTTGTCCATGTCAGCGTCCCGCCGGCGTGCTGTAGCGCCCGGACCGGGCCACGCTCGTGACGGTCGCGGTCGAGCTGAAGTTGACGACCTTGCGGGTCCCGAGCAGAGCTTCGGTGGAGCTGGCGAAGTAGGGGTTGATGTACGTCTTCTGGGCTGCGATGGACTCGAGCCACACCGCCACGTCGTCGTGCGAGAACGCCACGCCCGTGACATTCAGCGTGCCGATCCCCGGTGCCGCACCAGGAATGGCTGCTGTGCCAGCGCCTGCGGCTGCTGATCCGGCACTGGACGTGTAGGTCAGGTTCTTGAGCCAGACGTTGGACGGCACCGACAGGCTGAGGTCGTTGAGCAGTTGGGAGTAGCGAACCTCATCGCCCATCGCGGCGGTGAGCTGGGTCTGCGCCGCCGCGGCGCGTGCGTAGACACCGGTCACCTCGGAGTACTTCGCCGACTGCGTCTGCAGGTTCTGGCCGGAGGCGGTGGCGGTGTCCAGATCGCCTTGTGCGCTGTGCACACTGCCAACCGCCGACAGGTAGAGCAGGCCGACCACAACGAAGCAGGCGAGCACCGCCGCTCCGAGTCCGACCTGCACCCGGCGGAAGACCGCCTTCTCGGCGATCTCCGGGGGCAGCAGGTTGACCTGGGGCAGCTGCAGGGTCGTGCCGCCCAGCAGGCGCAGCTGCTCGGGCGCGGCACTCACGAGGCCACCCCCATGGCGAGGCCGACCGGGACGGTGACCATCGGCTCGGCGTAGGCGAGCTGCTCGGCGTTCAGCCCGGTCTTGCCGAGCTTCAGCACCGACATCGGCCGGGCCGACTCGACCGGCAAGCGGGTGGCAGCCGAGAGGCGCTCGGCCAGCCCACCGAGGCGAGATCCGCCGCCAGACAGGACGACCCGACCGATGCGGGCTGCACCGGGCTGGGCCATGTAGTAGTCGAGGGATCCCCGGACCTCTTCGACGAACGCGCTACCCGTCGCCTCGATCGCCCGGTTGGCGGGGTGCTGCTCGGCGCTGCCGGCCACCAGGGCCAAGCCGTTGCTCTGCTTGATTGACTCGGCCTGGTCCAGCGGCACACCGAGTCGCTCGGCGACGGCGTCGGTGATGTCCGCGCCGCCCATGAGCAGGATTCGCACGAAGCGGGGGACGCCCCCCTGGTGGACCACGATGTTGGTGATGCTGGCGCCGACATCGACGAGCGCCTCGGCGTACGCCGACTCCAGGCCGGTGTGATCCATCGAGACCAGGGCCCGGAGCACGGCGAAGGATGTCAGGTCGACCCCGGTCGGCCGGAGACCGGCCTGCTCCACGGCCGCCAGGGCGCTGCCGACCATCTCCCGCGCGGCAGCGACCAGCAGCACGCGCAGCATCCGGCCGCCGGACTCGTTGGTGAACTCCTCCAGCGGGTGGAAGTCCAGGATCGCCTGCTCGACCGGCATCGGGATGAAGTCCTGCACCTGAAACGCCAAGGCCTTCTTCAGCTCGCCGGCCGGCATCCACGGCAGGTCGACCTGGCGGACGACCACCTTCTGATTGGCCACGCCGACGACGACCTTCTTGCTGCTGAACTTCGCCTGTGACCAGAGCTGCTTGATGGCTGCCGCGACGGCGTCGGTGTCAACGACCTCGCCGTCCCGCACGGCCCCGGGCGGCAGAGCCACCTGTCCGAACCGCTCGAGGGTCGCCGAGCCCTTGCCGAGGCTCAGCTCGGCGGCCCGCACCCCAGAGGTCCCGATGTCGAGACCTACGACTTTGCCTGCCACTGCTCGTCCCCTCCTGCAGCGGCACGAGGGCCGCGAGGTCCGGCGGTCGCGCCGGTGTCAAAGAGGGCATCGGGACGCTCGCGCGATCCCTTGAGCCGTCTCGACTACTCCTTTTGGCTCAGCGCACGGTCAGGCTGAGGTAGCCGTCCACCAGCTGGCCGCCGACGAGCACCGCGGTCAACGCGCCCAGCAGCATGAACGGCCCGAACGGCACCTTGGTCTTGCGCCCCCCGTCCTTGAACAAGATCAGCCCGATGCCGAACAGGCCGCCGTACAGGAAGCCCAGGAACAGCCCGACGGCCAGCTCGCCGTACCCGAGCCAGCCCAGGTAGAGCCCGAGCACGCCGCTGAGCTTGACGTCGCCGAAGCCCATCCCCTTGGGGTAGGCGAACCACAGCGCGAAGTAGAGGCCGCCGGCGATGACGGCGCAGATCAGGGCCCGGACGAAGCTGTGCCCGTCGTGGTTCACCAGCGCGGCGATCCCGAGCAGCACCACCCCCACCGGGTACGACGGGAGCGTCAGCGCGTCCGGCAGCCGCTTGAGGTCGAGGTCGATGAGGGCCAGCGCGACGCCCACCGCGCCCAGGTAGAGGTAGGCCGGCAAGACCGCGTCGAACCCGAACCGCAGAGCCAGCACCCCGAACAGGACCGCTGTCCCGAGCTCGACCAGCGGGTAGCGCTTGCTGATGGGCTCGGCGCAGTCCCGACACTTGCCCTTGAGCAGCAGCCATCCGGCAACGGGAATGTTGTCCCGCGGCCGGATCGGCGTCCCACATGCCGGGCATGCGCTGGGCGGGCTGACGACCGACTCACCTTTTGGCACCCGCCAGATGACGACGTTCAGGAAGGACCCGACTGCTAGACCCACGAGGGCCACCAGGCCGATGATCATAAGCACCTGAGGACTCTAAGACCGCAGCGCCATCACGACGGGAGCCCTGTGGGCAGCTTGACCTCTGCGTAAGCACCGGCGGCCCACGGCGCCGCGACCGGGTCGAGAAACGACGGGGGAGGAAGGCTTTTCAACCGCTTGTCGTACCGGTAGTCCTTTGCGTAACCAGTGCCTGTCCCCCCGCCCGTGCCCACGGCGCCCCTGAAGTACTGGTAGATCCCGCCTTTGACGGTGAGGTTCCCCAGCTTGGCGCCCTTGTCAAAGTTCTGCACGGTAAAGGAGTGGTTGACCGACAGGATCGCCGCGTCCAGCTCGATGTTGGTCAAACCCACGTCGATATTGGTGAAGTCGTTGCAGAAGAAGCCCGCAGGTGGCGGGTTCGTGCACTTCACTGGGTGGTAGACCTCGACATCGCCGTTTGCGATAAGGCCGAGGACGTCGGCACTTGAGCCGCCGATTCCGTTCTTGTAGAGGACGCTGCCGGTCACTGTGATGTCGTTGCGAGCGGCAACGGTAAGCCTCCCGGCCAGTGTCCCCTGCAGAAAGACGTCCCCGGCCTTGCAGCTGTAGGAGGTCAGATCGATGGGGTCGAGCGGGAAGGCGGTGGGCCTCCCGGTGCATGCCTCCGTGCTGCTCTCCACGAAGACCACCTTATTCTTGGGCAGTGCCAGGGTCTGCGTGGCTACGCCGGCTGCGGTGATCAGCCCGCAGCCCGGGTTCGTTGCCCTCGTCAGGGGGCTGGTCACGGTCATCGTCCCGTCAGCGTTGAGGACGATGCGGGTCGGTCCGGTGTAGGGGCAGCCGTCCTGTCCGCCCTTGGCGGGGTCGGTCTTGTCCTTGATCGCAGCGTTGCTCGGTGGCAACGCGATGTCCTTGTCTGCGTAGGAGGGCCGGAAACCGGCACCCTGCGGGTCGGTTCCACCGCTGACGATCCGGTACCACTGGTTCGTGGTCGGGCCGGGGGTGGTGCTGCCGGCCGCCCAACGCGAGATGAAGCTTCCCGTGAACAGGGGATTGTCGAGCAGAATGGCATCGCGGGTGTAGGCGTCGCCGTCGAGGACGTCGATCGGGGCGAACTGGATGTCGCAACTGCGCTGGGTGGTGTAGGTGGAAGTGTTGGGAGCCGGGAAGGTGTTTCCGCCGTCGTTGCTCACTTGGAAGCTCTCAAGGTAGCTCTGATTCCGTGCAGGCGTAGCCCCGCTGGGGTACCAGTATCGGTTGCATTTGTCGGCCTCCGCGGACGTCACACCATTGTATTTGATGGCGTTGTATCCTTGGTACCTGGTGTCATTGACCACCCGTGCTGGGTACCGGCGCAGAACCGACGCCGGGTCGCTCGACTCGTGGTCGGTGTAGTAGATGTACTTCAGAAAGCTGTCCTTACGCAGGTCCACCACGATGCTGCGCTTGCTGCTCTTGCCGCCGGGCTGCAGGATTCGGCCGGTGGCGCGCACCCGGAGCAGACCGGGCTCGTCGTCCGGTGTCCGCAGGACGTCGTAGTGATACTGCGCCGGGTTCGTCCCGGCGGAGAACGGAATGGATGCCCAGCCGGCGAGGGCCGGATTCGTGGTGGCGGCAGCGCCGCAGCGGTCCTTCCAGTACGAGTCGCACGTCGTGAGCCGCGCCAGGTAGTCGTCCACGCCGGCCTGGGCGGCCTGGATCGCTGCCCCGGTGTCCTGAGCACGCCGCGTAGTCGGGAGGCTGTTGACGACGTAGGTCAGCGTTGCCATCAGCACCAGGCTTAGGGCCAGCATGCCGCCCAGTACGACGAGCAGGGCGAACCCGTCCTCGCTCCGGACCTGCCGCAGCCTGCGCGCCATCACTAGCACCCCGTTCCGATACCAGCCGACGCGACATTGGTGACGTCGAGTTTCAGCTCGCCGTCGTTGGCGATGACGGCGCCGCCGGGCACCGTCACCGGGCGGGGCGAGACATTGGGCGAGGAGTTGACACTCAGCCAGAGATCGAAGGAGTAGACCCGGTCGAGGTCTGCCGTACTGAGCGGCGCCGCCAGGGTTGAGGCGGTAGAGCCGTTCTCGCACTGCTTCTGGCTGTCCGCCTTTGACAGCATCGAGAACAGCGGCCGGCCGGCCTGGACGCTGGACAGCACGCCTCGCGCCAGCGTGGTGGGAGCCGGAGCAGTCGCGCTGTTGGGCGTCCACACTCCTCCGTCGGGAAGCGTGCCCTGCTCGCGGACCATGGTCAGCAGACCGGTCGCCGTGCGCTCATAGGTCACGCGTTCCGATGCCGCGTCCGTTGGCGAGCTGTCCGACGCGCCACGGCTGCGGGTCAGCACCACGACCTTGTCCGAGGTGGCCGAGACGACGTCATAGCTCGCACGCAGGTCGGCCGTCATCTGCAGCATGCTCACTTGCGCGGCATTGACGTCGTCGGTGCGCTTCTCCCCCCGCGCGGCGGTCCGCAGACCGCCAATAAGGGTAGTGAAGACGAGGATCGCAACCAGCGACATGAGACCCGCCACGACCGCCAGCTCGATCAGTGTGTAGCCCTCCTCATCGGCAGAACGAGGGCTTGGAACACCACCTGGCACCGTCATGGGACGAACAGCGTGACGGTCGTAAGCGGAGCCGTCGGACTCGCGATCAGCACCTTCGTGGCCGTGATGGTCTGGCTCTTGCCCTTGTTGCCCGCAGTGCTGTAGGTGAAGGTCCACGTGCCAGATGGCAGGCCGACAGCAATTCGGTTCGATGTGGGCCCGCTGGTCAGGGAGCCAGAGCTGCCAACTGGGCAGCCACCATCTGCGCCATGGGTGATTTGTACAGCGTCCGCCACTGGGTTGTTCTTGTCCACAACGAAGACCTCGACCCGCGCGAGCGGCACGCTCGCCGTACCCATCTGCCCGGCGTTCAGGACGACGGAGGCCGGGCTGGTTGCGCTGCTCGCGTCGGCGCAGGCTCCGGCCCAGGGCAGATACCCCTGCGGCGAGGGGAACAGCCCCGTGACGATGCCTGCTCCGCCAACAGCCGCGCAGTAGGGCGTAGCCGTGCACACCGGGTAGCTGCGGGAGTTCCCGGTGAAGGCAGCGTTGCCCAGCGTGACGCCAGTCGACGGCAGCGGCGGGTACGACGTGGAGCTGTCGCCGACCGGCAGGAAGTAGGACAGAGCCGCGGATGCGGCTCGGTCGTAGACAAAGCCCGGGTCCTTCGTGACCGCGCCCGCCGCCACCGTGATTCCGCGAGCCGGCGTCGCGACGCCGCCCTGGTCGACGTACCCGGCCGTTGCCAGGGACGCGGTGTAGGAGCCAGGCGTCAGCTTGGAGAACACTGCGCAGCCATCGTCACCGGTGGTGAACTGAAGGTTGCCAGGGTTGAGCGTCACGACCTGGTTGGCAGCGGGCTTGGCATTCCGGTCGACCACTTTCACGGCGATGACGCCCTTGGTTGGATCGACCTCGCCGATGGTTAGCTGCCGGAGGGTGTCGCTACGCACGGGTCGAACCGAACCCATGTCCAGCCACGTCACCACGACGCTGATCCGGCGGGCCGAGAGGGCTCCCCCGCTGTCGCAGGCACTGTCGCTCAGGCTCGCTCCCTCACCGACAAGGGAGGTAGTGATGGTCGCCGTAAAGACGTTGCCACCGGACCGGACGGTCTGCGGGACCATCTGGCCGTCCGGCAGCTGGCCGGCAGGTATCGCGTGCAACCGATCGATGAGGCGGGTGGCGACGTTCGCCGCAATAGTGCGGTCCTGGTTGTTCCTAGCCTTGCTCAGGATCGAACCGAGCGTGGCCGCCACCGTGCCCGCAAGCAGACCGAAAAGGGTCAGGGCCAGGAGCACCTCGATCATGGTGAAACCGGCCTGGTCTGCACGCCTGAAGCGGGTGAGCACGCGGATCCCTCCCCTACCGAGTGGTGGCCGCACTGCGGTTCACCAACCTGTCGGCTACTAGACCGATCGAGTTGAGCGCTGTGCATAGATGACGCCGAATCAGCAGTTGCCGATCGCCAGGCCGTTCTGATCCGCGTGCCAGGGACGGGCTCCGCTCAACGCGGGTGCGACGGCGACGCAGTACGCCGTGTCGCTGGCGATCGTTGCAGCAGCGCCGACGGTGTTGCCGTCACTGAGGCGACCATTGGCGACGACCGCCGAGCTGCTGTCAGTGAGCTGCCAGGTGCCGGCGCCGGCGCCAGCAGTCAACGTGAGCGCGCCTGGTCCACCTGCGTAGAAGCCCACGACCTGCTGAGCGATCTGCTTGACGTCGGCCTTGGCGCTTGTCTCGCGCGCTTTACGTTTGACGTTGAGTGCCGCCGGGATGGCGATGGCAGCCAGGATGCCGATCACGATCATCACAACCAGGAGCTCGATGAGCGTGAAGCCTCGGTCACGGCTGACAACGGTTCCCGCGCGGGCGGCCGCCTTCTCGGAAGCAGACATGACACCTTCATTTTCGTCAGCTCGTCCAGAACGTCGGAACAGGTGCATCAATGAGGGGGCGGCCTCCTCGGCCACCCCCTCAGTGATGAATCGTGCTACGGGCAGGTGGTTCCCTTGTTGAGACCGCCCGGTCCGGCGCTCCACGTGACGCCGTTCTCGGCCAGAACGCTGACGCAGTATGTGGACGGAGCTGGCGTTCCTGTGGTCGTGGCGGCGGTGAACACGACGCTGGGAGTGTTACCAGCCGAAACCTTCACGTTGGCGGTCTGCGGGGTCGTGGACGCAGCTGTCGTGGCCGAGATCGTGTACGGGAGCGCCCCGGTCTGCTTGACGGCGGCGCCAACGCTGAATGAGGCGGCGGTCAGGTCGCCGTCCACGGCGGCCGCGGCGAACTCCTTGGAGATGTTGGTCGCGTCCGCCTTCGCCGAGGTTTCCTTCGCCTTGTTCTTCTGGTTCAGGAAGGCCGGGATGGCGATGGCCGCGAGAATGCCGATAATGATCATGACGACGAGGAGCTCGATGAGGGTAAAGCCGTTCTCATCGTTCTCCTGTGCCTTGCGGATGCGAGCGAGCATTGCGGGTGTCCTCCCGGACGAGTAGGTGAGCCGCGCGGTGGTGCCGTGCTCCCTCACGCGGCCCCCCTCTACGAAGGTGCCGACCGAGGCAACCAGGCTGACCCGCGAGGTACGGGTTCCTTGGCTTTGCGAGCCCGCCTCACGGCGGGGGTGCCTTTTGCTTGGCCGTGCGGCTCGATGACATCAGGTGCTTCGGTCACTCGCAGCATCGGCTTGAGCCTGCATCCGATGGCAGTTCGGCTACGCTTCCGCGTGCGCAGGACCGATGAGAGCGGGCGGGCTGCGCGCAACCCATCGGCTCGTACCGAAGCTACTGCCGGGTCGGCTGGAGGCAGGACACTCTCCCGGCGGCGAGACGGCTCTTGTTGACACGCTCGCAAGGCAGCAAGCTGCGGTCGTCGCCATGTCGGTGCTGGAGATACTGACTGACCTGCTGGTGCTGCACCGGGCGTTGGACGGCCCAGCGGTCGATCACCAGGGCATTGCTGCGATTCCCTGCTCGACCGATCAAGTCCTTGATCTCGGCATCGTCGACGAGGAACAGACTTATGCCACTGCTGCCGAGCTCGCGGTTCCGTTGCTCGTGGGGATGCATGCGGCTGGGCAATACGTGGAACGGGCGGGTGAAGTTGAAAACTCATCCTGTGGCATGGGAAGAGATCTCGTAGTACCTGAGCGAGGTTATTTGATGACGTTCATCAGCGTGAAGATGGGCATGTACAAGGCCACAATCATGGCGCCGATGATGCTGCCGACACTGACGATCATGAGCGGCTCGATGAGGGCCGTCAGCGCCTCGGTGGTGGCCTCGACCTCCTGGTCGTAGAACTCGGAGATCTTGTACAGCATCGTGTCCAGCGCACCCGTGTCCTCGCCGACGCTCATCATTTGAACGACCATCGGTGGGAACACGGCATGGTTGGTAAGGGGTGCGGCGAGCGCTTCGCCCTGTCGGACGCTGTCCTGCACCTCGCGGAGCGCCCGCTCGAGCACGACGTTGCCCGTGGTATCCGCAACAATGTCCAAGCTCTGCAGGATCGGTACGCCGCTTTTCATCATGGTGCCCAGGTTGCGGGCAAACCGGGCGAGGGCGATCTTCTGGAAGAGCTTGCCGAAGACCGGCACCTTCAGCTTGACCGGGTCCAGGACGTTACGCACCTCCGGCCGGCGTTTCACCTTCGGCCAGGTGAAGAAGAAGGCAATCAGGCCGACCAGACCGAGCGGGGCAAGGATCTGCATGGCGTGCGACAACCCCACTAGGACGCGGGTAGGTAGCGGCAACTGTGCGTTGAAGTCGGCGAACAGGCCCACGAAGACGGGCACGATGAACAGCAGCATCGCGATGACGGCAATGATGGCGATGATGAACACGACGACCGGGTAGGTCATCGCCGCCTTCACCTTGCCGCGGAGCTTGACCTCGGCCTCGTAGTTCTCGGCGATCTGCAACAGGACCATGTCCAGGAAACCACCGACCTCGCCCGCCTTGGTCATGTTGACAAATAGGGGCGGAAATGCGTCCGGGTGCTTGCCCAGCGCAGCCGACAGTGAGCTACCGGTCTCGATATCGTTGCGGACGTCACCGAGCACCCGCGCGAGCTCCTTGTTGTCCGTCTGTTCGACCAGGATGTTCAGGGCACGCAACAGTGACAGACCACTGCTGATCATCGTGGCGAACTGTCGGCTGAAGATGGCGAGGTCCTTCAGCTTCACCTTCTTGCGGCCGAGCCCGGGGATCTTCAGCTCCCGCTGCATCCCCTGGTTCGTCTCCGTGATGGTCATCGGCGCGTAGCCCATGGCTTTGAGCTTCGCGGCGACCTGCGACGGCGAGTCCGCGTCGAGCTTGCCCGTCTTGACCGCGCCTGAGCGGTCGCGGACCTTGTACTCGAAGGTGGCTGTTGTCATGACGTGCCCCTCAGGCTCGGCCGCAGAGGCGGTTGAAGTCCTCGACGTGGTGGCACTTCTCCAGCGCATCGTCGTAGGTGATCCTGCGGCGCTTCACCAACTCGGCGAGATGCGAATCCATCGTGCCCATTCCGTGCTTAGCGCCGGCCTGCATCGCCGAGTAGATCTGGTGCGTCTTGCCCTCGCGGATGAGGTTGCGGATGGCGGGCGTCGCGACGAGCACCTCGGTCGCGACGACGCGCCCCCGACCGTCGGCGGTCTTGATCAACTGCTGGCAGACAACCCCCTGCAGGGCGCTGGCGAGCTGCACCCGTACCTGCTGCTGCTGGGACGGTGGAAACACGTCGATGACCCGGTCAATGGTCTGCGCGGCGTCCTGGGTGTGCAGGGTCGCCATGACGAGGTGACCGGTTTCCGCTGCGGTCAGGGCGATCTCGATGGTCTCCAGGTCACGCATCTCACCGACCAGGATGATGTCCGGGTCCTGGCGCAGCACGTGCTTGAGCGCGTTCTTGAACGAATGGGTGTCCTCCCCCACTTCACGCTGGTTGATCAAGCAGCTCTTGTGCTGATGCAGGAACTCGATCGGGTCCTCGACCGTCATGATGTGGTCGTGACGCTGACGGTTCGCCAGGTCGACGACCGCAGCCAGCGTCGTCGACTTCCCTGAGCCCGTCGGGCCGGTGACGAGCACGAAACCACGCGGGAGCATTGCGAAGTTCGCCACTGCCGGCGGTACGCCGAGGGCCTCCAGCGGCCTGATCTCGTACGGGATGAGGCGGAAGGCCGCACCGACTGAATCGCGTTGGCGGTACATGTTGACGCGGAACCGGGCCTTGCCCGGCAGGCTGTAGGCGAAGTCGAGCTCGAGCACCTCCTCGAACTTCTCCCGCTGCTTCTGGGTGAGGATGGCGTACAACGTCTTCTGGATCATCTGCGGGGTCAAGACCGGGAAGTCCTCGACCGCCTCGAGATGGCCGTGCATGCGTACGGTCGGCGGCGCCCCGGTGGTCAGGTGCAGGTCGGAACAGCCCCGCTCCAACACCTGCAGCAGCAGGTCGGCGAGCAGGTTGCTGTCCTCGGAGTTGTCCTCAGCGCCCAGACGAACCGCAGCGGCGGGCTGCTTGCTCGTCGCGTCGAGCGGCGGTTCGGTGCGGGTAGCCATCGGCTGCTCGGGCACCAGACCGACCGAGGTGACTGGCGCACCTTCGGCGACCGGAACGCGCAGGGCGGCCGCAGCCACTGGCGCCGCCGCGGCGTACGCCAAGGGAATGGCCGCGGCGGGAGCCGGCGCGTACGGCGAAGCAGCCGGGACGTACGCCGAAGCGGCGGACGTCGCCGCGACCGGGGCCGTGACAAGCGGTGCAGCGTAGGCCGGAGTGGGAGCCAACGGAGCTGGAGCCAACGGAGCGGGAACCGCCACGGCGACCGTCGCGACGGGCGGCGCGGCCAGCGGCGGCGGTGCCGCTACCGGAACGGGCGTGCCGAAGTACCCGTCGAGCCCCGACGGTGCCTGCTGCGCGTCCACGTGTCCTCCTCGGGACCCGCCGGTACGGGTCCTGGGAGGCATCGACCGGCTGCCCAACCTCCTTGAGCACTGCGACCCGGGCGCTCCTTGCCGCCATTGCGGCCGACCAGCCCGGCCCGGGTAACTCCCCAGCTGCGCGATCTTGACGGTATGGCTGAGTAATCGGCGCGTCGCACGCCATAGCGTCAAGATCGCGCCGGGGCGGGGGGGGCCCAGGACGAGGAGCGCGAGGCGGCTCAGACGACGACGCGCAGGATCTCCTCGATCGAGGTGTGACCGGCTTTCACCTTGGTCAGCGCGTCGTTGCGCAAGGTGATCATTCCCTGCTCCAGCGCCACCTTGCTGATGGCCAGCGCCGAGGCGTGCTCGACCGCGAGCCGCTCGATCTCCTCCGAGACGGCCATCACCTCGTGCAACGCCAGCCGCCCTTTGTACCCAGTTTTGGAGCACGCCGAGCAGCCGATCGGCCGGTACAGCGTCGGCAGCGGTTCGTCGACGCCCCATGGGAACCGGGCGTCGGCGAGGAACTGTCGCGTCGGCGTGTACGCCTGTTTGCACTTCGGGCACAGCCGCCGGGCCAGGCGCTGCGCGAGCACGCAGTCCAGCGCCGAGCCGACCAGGAACGGCTCGATGCCCATCTCGGTCAGCCGGGTGATGGCCGAGGGCGCATCGTTGGTGTGCAGGGTCGACAGCACGAGGTGACCGGTGAGGGCTGCCTCGACGGCGATCTGGGCGGTCTCGTGGTCCCGGATCTCGCCGAGCAGCACGATGTCGGGGTCCGAGCGCAGGATCGACCGGAGTGCGCCGCAAAGGTCAGACCGGCCTTGACGTTGGTCTGCACCTGGTTGATGCCGGCCAGCCGGTACTCCACCGGGTCCTCGACGGTGATGACGTTGACCTCGGGCTTGCTGACGATGTTCAGCGTCGCGTACAGGGTGGTCGACTTCCCCGAGCCCGTCGGCCCGGTGACGAGGATCATCCCGTACGGCTTGGCGAAGCTCTTGGAGTAGACGTCGTAGTTCTCCTGGCCGAAACCCAGGTCGGACAGGGTGAGCATCGCGGTGGAGTTGTCCAGGATCCGCATGACGATCTTCTCGCCCCACACCGTGGGCAGCGTCGCCACGCGCAGGTCGATCTTCTTGCCGTTGGCGGTGACCGACAGTCGGCCGTCCTGCGGGATCCGGCGCTCCGCGATGTTGATGTCGGCCATGATCTTCAGCCGGCTGGTGACGCCCGAGGTGATGCTCTTGGGCGAGCGCATCACCTCGTGCAGGACGCCGTCGATGCGGAAGCGCACCCGCAGGTCGCGCTCGGCCGGTTCGATGTGGATGTCGCTGGCCCGATCCTGGATCGCCTGGGTGATGAGCAGGTTGACGAATTTTACGATCGGCGCGTCCTCGACGACCTCCTTGACCTTGCCGAGGTCGTCGTCGTCGTCGCGGCCGGCCTCCATGGCGATCGTCAGGTCGTCGAGCTCGGCGTCACCGCGGTGGTAGCGGTTGATCGCCGCCAGGACGTCCGGCTTGGTCGCCACGACAGGACGGATCTCCATGCCGGCCATTGAGCGCATGTCGTCCAAGGCGAACACGTTGGCCGGGTCGGCCATCGCCACGACGAGCCGGCCGTCGTCGTACCCGATCGGCAGGGCAGTGTGCCTGCGGCAGACCGGTTCTGGCACGCGGGACACCGCAGAGCCGTCCACCGGGTAGTCCGACAGGTCAACGAACTTCAGGCCGATCTGCTGAGCGAGGGAGGCCACCAGCTGGCCCTCGGTGAGGATCTGCAGGTCCACGAGCACCCGCCCGAGAGCGCGACCAAGACGCCGCTGCTCCTCGACCGCGACGTCGAGCTGCGCCGCAGTGACCAAGCCGCCCTCGAGCAGGACGTCGCCGAGCTGCTTCACAGTCTTCCGTCAGCGCCGGGCTGCGTCGAGATCACACCAGGTCATCGGTGCGACCGCGGTGGACTTGACCCTTCCGGCGCTGGCCCTGTCTTCTGGGATGACGGCCGGCCGGGACCTGATGAGCGTGCGGACGGAGCGGACTGCTGCATCGGCGCAGACACGTTCCGACGCCGGGCGCAGGAGGGTGCCGGCGGCTCCCAGGCGCCCGAGTGCCGACGGTGTTCACGTTCACAGCCCCTTCACGCCGGCGAGGAGCCGGAGGAGCAGGGTCCGGTCCACGTTCGCATCACGCTCCTGGTACGACGACGGTGCGGCCTCGCCGAGGGGAAGCGGGCCGCAACGGGCTGGAGCAAGGGCCGGCGTGAAGGCCGGCGCGAGGGCGTGCGGGCCGGTCGGGTCCGGCCGGCCCTCCAGGGCGGCGAGCAGGCGTTGCCGGCGTACGGCAGTGCTGGCGCCCGGCTCGCCGACAACCAGCAGGCCACGTTCGAGCAGAACGGCCAGGAGGCTGACCACGAGGTACTCGCCGCGACCGGACAGGGCCACGAGCTCGCTGACCGTGCGTACTCCGTCGACGAGCGACAGCAGCACCCACTGTTCGCGGGTGACGGCGGGATCGCCGTCGGGGCAGGGCGACAGCGACAGGACCGACGCAGACGACGGTCGCACGGAGGCCAGCTCGGCCCAGGACTCCAGGCGGCGGCGGCCCTCGGTGAGGACCTCCTCGACCGGCACGCTCATCCCAAGGTCGTCCGGGTCGAGTTCATCCATGACAAAGGCGAACTCACCGTTGTGCCAACTCAGTAGTTCGAAGACCGCGTCGGTCACCTGCTCGGTCGCGACCTGGACCACCAGGGCCTGCTGGAGGCCGCCCCCGGCGAGAGCCCGGCCCAGGCCCATACCGGGCTCGTCGACGACCTGCTCGATCGCGGCGGCGAGAGCTTCGTCATCGACCAGGCCGGCCCCGATCATCCGGCGCCCCAGTGCCTGTCGGCCCGCATCGGAGCGGGCGCCGCTGACGGCCCCCTCGCGAAGGTGCACCGTTGCGTGCCCGTCGCCGCAGCGCAGGTGCAGCACCCCGGTCTTGTTCGTCGAGCTCAGCAACTGCAGGATGTCGGACAGGTTGAACGCGTCCAGCGTCCCCTCGAGCCTCACGACGCCAGCGGCTGCGCACGGCTGCCCGGGCAGTGCTCAGGCATCCTCCTGCCCCCTCCGACGTCGGCCGTCCGGCCGGCCCTGCTGACCCATCGGCGGGGCGCGCGAGGGCCTTGAGTCTCAGCCCCGGCCTGCATCGCGGGCGTCCAGCGCGGCCCGCATGGCCGCCACGGGGGCTGCCCGCCCGGTCATCAGCTCCACCTGCGCTGCCGCCTGGTGCAGGAGCATCGAGCTGCCCGGTACGACGGTCGCGCCGGCCGTCAGGTACGCGCTGGCCAGCGGGGTGGGCCACGGCGCGTAGACGACGTCCAGCAGCACCGGTGGCCGGCCGGCCACCGTCACCGGCAACGGCACACCGGCCGGAACGGTGCTGACCACGACGTCGGCCCCGAGCCCGGCTGCGAGGTCTAGGAGTGCGACGCTCAGCCGCAACCCCAGCCGCTCGGCGAGGACCAGCAGATGGCCCGCCCTGGCCGTCGACCGGGCCAGCACCCGTACGGCACCGACCCCGAGCTGGGACAGGGCGACCACGGCGCTGGCCGCCGTTGCGCCGGCACCGAGCACCACGGCCCGCTCCGGACCGGCGACCCCCACCTCACGCAGCGCCGCCACAATCCCGGCGACGTCGGTGTTCTCGCCGTACCGGCCGTCCTGGAGCAGGACCGTGTTGGCCGCCCCGGTCAGCTCCACCAGCGGCGACCGGGCGCTCAGCAGCGGCAGCACGGCCTGCTTGAGCGGCATGGTCAGCGACAGGCCGGCCCACTCCCGAGCCGCGCCGTCCAGGCCCTCCAGGAAGCCAGGCAGCTCGGCGGCGCGGACCTGCAGGGCGTCGTACCGCCATGGCAGGTCCAGGGCTGCGTACGCCGCGCGGTGCAGCAGCGGAGACAGCGAGTGGGCGATCGGCGAGCCCAGAACCGCTGCCCGCACCTAGTAGACGCCGTCCTTCTGGGCCTTGGCCTTGGCGGCGAGAAACTGTGGGTAGGAGGCGGTGAACAGCGAGTGCCCCTGCTTGTCGATCGTGATGAAGAAGACGTAGTCCCCGGGAGCCGGGTGCAGCGCGGCCTGCAGGGCAGCCCGCCCCGGCGAGTCGATGGGGGTCGGCGGCAGCCCCTTGTGCAAGTAGGTGTTGAAGGGTGACTCGACGGCGATGTCGGCGGTGGACAGCCGCGCGGCCCGTTCGGCGCGCACGTAGTTCACCGTCGAGTCCAGCTGAAGTGGCATGCCTTTGGCCAGCCGGTTGTAGATCACCCGCGCGACCTTGGCCCGGTCGGCCTGCAGGGGGGTCTCGGCCTCCACCAGGCTCGCGATCGTGACGATGTCGTACGGCGTCCGCCGCTGCGCCTTGGCCGCCACCTCCAAGTCCAGCGCGGCCGCCTCGATGCTGAACCGCGCGGTCATCAGGCGCAACACGTCCACCGCCTTCGTCCCCGGTTCGACGTCATAGGTGGCCGGGAACAAGAAGCCTTCGGGCTTTGCCTTGGCGTACGCCGGAAGCCCGAGGGCGCCGGGCTTGGCCAGCGCGGCCACCAGGTCTGCTCGGGGTACCTCGGTGCCCTTGGCCAGCCGGTCCACGACCGTGGCCAGGGGCGTGCCCTCCGGCAGGGTGATCCGGCCGCGCAGCCGGGACCCAGGCTCCAGCAGCAGGGCCAGGGCGCTCTTGGCGCTCATGTGCTCGCGCAGGCGGTAGAACCCCGGCTGCAGCGAGCGGGAGCGCGCTTCCCCCGCGGACGCGCTGGCGAACGCCCCGACGCTCTGGACCACCTGCTTGCTGACCAGCGTCGCGCCGATGTCCCGCGCCGTGTCCCCCGCGTGGACCTGCACCACTGCCTCGCCCGTACCGGCGCCGGCATAGTCCGCGTCGCCGGAGAATCCGGCGAGCACCGACCGGGCTCCCAGCAGGGCAGCGCCCAGCAGGGCCAGCACGAGTACGGCGAGTACGACCAGGCCGACGGGCTTGGGCAGGCGCTTGGGCGGCCGCGGCGGATGGTCCTCGAAGAGCAGGCTCACGTCCTGACCCTACCGATCGGCGCCCGGGCCGTGCCACAGCATGATCGTCGGCCTAACGAGCCCGCTCCAGAACCGTTTGCAGCAGGGCCACGGCCGCCGCCTGGTCTACGACGGCGCGGGCCCGTTTGCCGCTGCGTCCCGCGGCGCGCAGCGCGGCCGTCGCCGTCACCGTCGTCAGCCGCTCGTCGACGAGTTGCACCGGGACGGGGGCCACCAGCGGCGCGAGGACCTTGACGTACGCCCTGGCCATGTCCGCCGAGGCCGACACCGAGCGGCCGGACAGCGAGGTCGGCAGCCCCACGACGACGAGCACGGCCTCCCGCTCGGCGGCCAGAGCTGCGACGCGGGCGTGGCCGGGCGCCGGGACGGTCTCGACCGGTGAGGCCAGGATGCGGTGCGGGTCACTGGCAGCTACACCGACCCGCACCGTCCCGACGTCGACGGCGAGCACCACCCCCGGCACCTGCGCCACGCCCGTCCCCCCGCCGTCGACCCGGCGGCTGTGCTGCCGCCCGTGCACCTTGGCACGCGGCAGTGCGTACCCTGGCTCCTGGAGTGCCGGGAAGCCTGGTCGGCGTCGCTTCGACCTGCCGGGGGACTCGTGCACGAGACGTTGATGTTCGGTCTGCTTGTGCTGTGCGCCGCGGGCGCCGCCCTGGCCGCCGTGCAATCGCAGGTCATCTGGCAGCGGGTGCGCGTCCCGGCCCCGGCCCTGTTCCTGGCCGCCGCGGCACTGACCGTGCGCTTCGTGCCCTCGGTGTCCGAACCCACCCACCGCACGGTCGAGCGCGTAGTGACCCTGGCGCTGCTGGTGATCCTGTTCGACGGCGGCCTGGGCATCGGCGTCCGCCGGCTGCGGACCGTCGCCCCGACCGTACTGAGCCTGGGGGTGCTCGGGACGTTCGCGACCGTGGTGGGCGGCAGCCTGCTGGTGCACGCGGTCCTCGGCGTCAGCTGGTACCTCTCGGTGCTGGTCGCCACTGCCATCTCCCCCACGGATCCGGCGGTGGTGTTCTCCGTGCTCGGCCAGCGCGAGGTCGAGGGCCGCAGCGGCACGGTCCTGGAGGGCGAGTCCGGGGCGAACGATCCCGTTGGCATTGCGCTGATGGCCGCGCTGCTCAGCACCGGCTCGCTGTCCGCAGGGTCCCTGGGCCAGGTTGCCGGCACGTTCGCGCTGCAGATGGGTGTCGGCGCTGCCGTCGGGGTGCTCGGGGGTCGGCTGCTGCTGATGGTCATGCGCCGCGTACCGCTGCCGGGCGAGGGCCTGCACCCTGTCCGCACCCTGGTCGGGGCCGGCGTGTTGTTCGGCCTGGCCACCGTCGCCCACGGCTCGGGCTTCCTGGCGGTCTTCGTCGCCGGCATCGTGCTGGGCGACGAGCGGGCGCCGTACAAGCGTGAGGTCGAGCGCTTCCAGTCGGCCCTGGCGAGCGTGGCTGAGGTCGTCGCGTTCGCCTACCTGGGCTTCACCGTCCACCTGGACGTGCTGGCGCGCGCGGATGTGTGGGTGCCGGGACTGGCCCTCGGCGTCCTGCTCGCGCTGCTCGTGCGACCAGTGGTCGGGTTTCCGCTGCTGCTGGGTGCCCGGCTGGGTCGCGGCGAGCAGGCCTTCGTGCTGTTCGCCGGGCTCAAGGGCGCGGTGCCGCTGCTGCTCGGCAGCATGCTGGTGCCGCTGGCTGGCGGCGACCGCCTGTACGGGGTGGTGGTCGTCGTGGTCCTGGTCTCGGTTCTGGGCCAGGGCACCCTCGTACCAACTGCTGCCCGGCTGCTGCACGTCGGGATGCGGGTCGTCGTCCCGGAGCCGTTCGCCCTCGGGGTGCGCCTGCAGGACGAGCCCGAGGGCGCGCACCGGCTGATCGTCGCCGCCGGATCGGTTGCCGACGGCACGCGGATCGGCGGGCTCCCCGGCCTGGCCGAGGGCACCTGGGTCAGCCTGGTCGTCCGGGGCGGCGCGCTGGTACCGGTCCGGGGTGACACCCGGCTGGCTGCCGGCGACCAGGTGCTGATGCTGCTGGACGACGAGCAGGACGCCGGCGCGGTACACGCCTGCTTCGAGCGCCCCTCCGACCCGCCGCCTCTCCTTCAGCGCTGATCAAGGCGAAAAGCCCATGATCGTCGGCGTGATCATGGGCCTCTCGCCTTGATCGTGCACATCGACCAGCGCGGCGACGGCCACCGTCGGTCCTGACTGCTCAGCTCACCCGGCGCCCCGCCCGGTCGGCCCGGCTCGGCGTCCGCCGCCGCCGCCGTTACCTGGTCCGCCCGTGAGGCGGCGGATGTTGGTCGTCGAACTTGCCGGCAGCGGTTGGGAAAGGTCGGCAAGGACGACGCGCTGCCCAGGCCGAAGGCCGGTCACCACCTCGGTAGTGAGCTGTCCCACGGTTGCCGTCCGCACGGCGGTCGGCACGGCGGTGTCGCCCTGCAGGACGCGGACCCTCCCCTCGGCAAGGGCTGAGTTGGGTACGGTGACCACGCCCTGCACCGTCTTTATCACGATGCTCACGCCCGCTCGTCCTCCGCTGTAGAAGGAAGCTGGCGGCGCGGCGACAAGCACCTGAACCGGGTACGTGGTCGGGCTGCTGCCAGGCGCACTGCTGGGCAGCAGGCCGATGGCCGTTACGGTGCCACTGGCGGAGAACGTTCCACCGTCTGGCAGCACTTCGGCGTGCAGCCCAGTCCGGATGCCGGACATCGAGGTCAGCGAAACGTCCAACGTGACCTGGGCGGCGCCTGGCCCGGTGACGGTGATCCGGTCCTTGGAAGACTCTGCACCACCTGCGGTGTAGGGCTGCACCGCGATGGTGCCGCTCATCGGGCTGCGCAGGGTGGCCTCGCTCCGACCAGCCTGGGCGGCGAGCAGGTGCGCCTGCGCGGCCGCGATCGCTGCGGTGTCGAGCGTCATCCGGCCGGCCAGAGTCAGCCCGGCTGAGGCCGCGGACGTCGCGGAACCGGACGGGCCGCTCGGCGAGCCGGACGGGTTCTGAGAGGACGGCTCGGTCCTGTCCGGCACAGTTGCGCTGCTCCGGCCGCTGCTGTTCGGACCAGGTTGCGCGCCCGGGGCACCCGCCGGCGCGCTGTCCGGGCCGACCGCGGTCCGGGCTTGGCCGGCGCTCGACCCGGCCCTGGCCGTGAGGGCCTGCTGCAGCTGCTGCTGGGCATGCTGAACCTGCTGCTGGGCGACCAGAACCGCGCTCAACGCACCCGCACAGTTCGGCGTCGCAGGACCACCGCGCATCGCCTTGGTGGACTCCACCGGTCCAGGCACTGCTCGGGTCAGGCTGACGGCCTCGGCCGTCGTGGTGCGGCTCCCCGAGTCGCTGGGCATCCCGCTCGGGCTCGGCGTGCCGGTCGGGCTCGGCGAGTCGCTCGGCGTACCGCTCGGGCTCGGCGTACCGCTCGGGCTCGGCGTACCGCTCGGGCTCGGCGTACCGCTCGGGCTCGGCGTACTGCTCGGCGTACTGCTCGGGCTCGGTGTGGCGCTCGGTGTGCCGCTCGGGCTGGGCGTAACGCTCGGGCTCGGTGTGCCGCTCGGGCTCGGCGACGCGCTCGGGCTCGCTGTGGCTGTCGCACTGGGTACCGAAGGGCTGGGTGCGAAAGGGCCGCGCTCCGGGGTGCGCGGTGAGGCGCAGATGGTCATCGCGGTCCGCAACGTCGAAGCGGCGTGCCGCAGCGCCTGGTCGGCCCGGGCAGTGGCGATGCCGGACGCCCGGCTGGAGGTGTCCGCCGCGCCCGCGGGGGCGCGGGGCGCAATGGTCGTCACCGGCGCAGGGCGGGCTTGGCTGGTTCGGGCGGTCTGCCCGGCGCCGCCGGTCTGGTCGGTCTCCAGAGCGGCGCGGGACTTGGCCAGGGCCGCGCTGGCTCGCAGGACGGCCAGGTCCAGCGGTCCGGTGTCCAGCGTGGCGAGCACCTGCCCGGCGGTCACCTGCTGGCCCTGCGACACGGCAACGCTGCGCACCGTTCCGGCGCTGGCGAAGCCCGCAGTGGACTGGTGTACCAGAGAGATCGTCCCGCTGCCGGTAAACAGCTGCTGTACGTCGCCCGTGGTCACCAAGGCGGTGCGGTATCCGGGGGGGCTGCTCGCGGAGGCCCAGCTGACTGCGCCTCCCGCGGCCAGCAAGGCGACGACGACCGCGATCACGGTGGCCCGACGGTTCGGTCGATGACTGACCAATCGATGACTGGCCGATCGATGACTAGCCACCGGTGCCTCCGGCGCCTGAGCACTGACCGTTGCTGGCAGGTCTGACCGAGATCGAACGTGCGGTGACCTCGCCGGCACTGTCCGCCGGCCCGCGGACAGTGACGCACCGGCCCACGACCAGGGCCGTTGCGTTCCCCAGCGCCCGCTTGGTGTAGCTGGTTGTGGACGCGGTCGTGATGGTGACCGACGAACCATCGCTGGGCGCTCCGGTTGCCTGGACCACGAACCCCGTGCCGCTTCTCGACAGGACCTTGCCGTACGTGGTGGTGGCCCTGCCGCGTCGGGATCCGGCGGGTGCCGACGGGCCGGCACTTGCGCCGGAGGCGGCACGCCGTCGCTGGGTCGGGGCGCCGTCCTTGCCCCGGACGCAGGCTCCGTTCACCGCCGGCGTAACAGCGACGGAGGTGGCGACCGAGGTGGCGCCGCCGGCAGGGCTCGCCGCGCCGGGCATGCCGCCGTCGCGTACCAGGACGCACGAACCAAGCGTGACGTCCGCTGCTGTACCCGCGACAGTCGCAGTGAACGTCGTCGCGGTGTTGTAGGTAACGGCGGTCTGGCTGCCTCCGCCCTGTACCTGCAGCGTGTGGCCGGACACCGCGGCAAGCAGCCCGGAGGTGCCGGGCTGGCCGCGGCGGTGCGGGCTCGGCTGCGACTGCGCGGGGCCCTGCGACTGGGCAGGGCTCTGCGACTGGGCAGGGCTCTGTGGCTGGGCGGTGCTCGAGCCGCCGCAGGCAGCCGCGCCCAGCAGGATCGCCACGGTCAGCAGCGTCGGCGGAAGGGTGGTCTTGCTCAGAAGGGCGCTCATGGGGTTCCTCACTCGTTCCGCAGGGCGTCGATGGGTGGTAGGCGGGCGGCGCGGCTGGCCGGGTAGACCCCGGCGCCGACGCCGATGGCGAGCGCAACGGCAACTGCTGCCACGGCTGCAACGGGCGAGACGGTCACGGGCTGGTTGAGCACGCCGGGGAGCACCGCGGCGCCGACGAGGCCGAGCGCGAGCCCGAGCAGGCCCCCCGTGACGCCGAGCAGGCTGGCCTCCACCAGGAACTGCCGCCGCACCAACGCAGGGGTCGCCCCCAGCGCCTTGCGCAGCCCGATCTCGCGGATCCGCTCGGTGACGCTGACGAGCATGATGTTCATGACGCCGATCCCGCCGACCAGCAGGCTTATCCCGGCCACGCCACCGAGCAGGACGGTGAGGGTCCGGCTGGTGGCCGTGGCCGTCTCCAGCAGCGACTGCTGGCTGGTGATGGTGAAGTCCGCGCTGCTGGGCGCCACCCCGTGCCGGGTCAGCAGGAGCGAGTCGGCCTCCTGATAGGCCGCGCTCAGCGCAGTCGAGGACTCAGCCTGCAGATAGATCGTGGACACCGAGGCGCGCGCCTGCCCCGCGGCGACGCGCACGGCGAAGCTCGTCTGGGGGACAATCGCGAGGTCGTCCTCGCTGGCTGCACCGAACCCGGACCCGACGGCGGCCAGCACCCCCACCACGGTGAAGCTCGAACCGTTAATGGTCACGGAGCGGCCGACGGCGCTGCGGCCCTGGAACAGCTGTGTTTCGGTATCCGGCCCGAGCACGACGACCGACCGCGCCTGGTCGAGCTCCGCCTGGTCGAAGAAGCGCCCGGCGGACAGGGTCCTGGCCCGCACCTGCTGCCAGCTCGGGGTGGTTCCCACGACGCCGGTCGTCCAGTTCGTCGTACCGGCCGTCAGGGACTGGGCGCTCCGGGAGATCGCCGCCACCCCGCGCACGTCCGGGGCCACCACCGGGGACCTGAGCGCGACCGCGTCGGCAGCGGTGAGGGTGGAGGAGCTTCCCTGCCCACCGCGTACGCCGGTGCTGCTGGTCGTGGAGCCGGGAGACACGACGAGCAGGTTGCTCCCCAGCTTGTCGATCCGATCCCGTACCTGCGCCTGGGCGCCCTGGCCGAGCCCGACGGTGAGAATGACGGCCGCGATGCCGATCAGGATCCCCAGCATCGTCAGGACCGAGCGCAACCGGTGCGCCTGGACGGCCTCCAGCGCCGTCCGAAAGCTCTCCAGCACACTCACGGGGCAGCCATCGGGACGGGCTGCTCGAGCAAGCCGTCGCGAATCCGGACGGTGCGCTGTGCAGCGGCGGCGACGTCGGGCTCGTGGGTGATCAGCATGATGGTGCGGCCGCTCGCGTGCAGCTCGGCGAACAGCCCCAGGACGTCCGCTGTCGAGCGCGAGTCCAGGTTGCCCGTCGGCTCGTCGGCCAGGATCAGAGCCGGGTCGGTGACCAGTGCCCGGGCCACCGCGACGCGCTGCTGCTGACCACCTGACAGCTCACCGGGCCGGTGCTCGACGCGATCGCCCAGCCCGACCCGGTCCAGGGCCGTCACGGCCCGCGCCCGTCGCTCGTTTCGGTCCACACCGGCGTAGACGAGCGGCAGTTCGACGTTGCGGGCGGCGGACATGCTGGGCAGCAGGTTGAAGCCCTGGAAGACGAACCCGATCCGCTGGTTGCGCACCTCGGCCAGCTCCACCTCGCTCATCGCGCTGACGTCGGTGCCGGCCAGCTCGTACGTCCCGGCAGTCGGTACGTCAAGGCATCCCAGGATGTGCATCAAGGTGGACTTCCCGGACCCGGACGGGCCCATCAGAGCGACGTACTCACCCTCCTCCACCCGCATCGTGATGCCGCGCAACGCCTCGACCTCGAGATGGCCGATCGCGTAGGTCTTGCGGACCTGCCGCAGGTTCAGGGTGCTGGTCATTGGCCGCCGCCGGAAGAACCTGCCCCGCCCGAACCGCCGCCCCCACCACCGCGCTGGCCAGATCCCGCGCCTGGGCCGCCCGCGCCACCGCCGCCTCCGCCGCCGCCGCCGCGCCGTTGGCCTGCACCGCCGCCACCGGAGCCCCCGACCCGGGTGGGCGTGACCTCCACCAGGTCCCCGTCGTGCAGGCCGCTGGTGATCTGCGTCGTGGCGCCGAGGACTGTCCCGACGCCGACCGGCGTGCTGACCTGGCTGCCCCCGAGGTGCCGGTACACCACCGTCGTACCGCCCTGGGTGTGCAACGCCCGGGTCGGCACCGACAGGACGTCGGGCAGTTGCTTGACGACGAAGGTGACATCGGCGCTGCCGCCGGCGTACAACCCTGTGGGGTTGCCGGTGACGTCGATGACGACCGGGAACATCGCCGTCCCACCGGCCGAGGAGCTGGCCTGGACGCCGACCGAGGCAATGGTGCCGAAGACCGTGGCAGGGTTCCCGGTCGGCGAGATCTGCGCCTGCAGCCCGGTCTTGAGCTGCGGGAGGTCGGCACTGCTGACGCTTGCGTCTACCTTCCAAGCGTCGGTTGTGATCAACGTAATGGTCTGCGTCGGCCCCGACCCAGAGGCCGTGCCGTTCGCGGCCGGCGCGCTTGCCGCGGCCCGCGACGACGTGCTGGACGAGCCGACCTGGTCACCGGGCTGCAGCCCCACGGCTGCAACCGTCCCGGTGAAGGGCGCGGTCAGGGACGCAGTTGCCAGGTCGGCGCGGGCTTGGGTCAGCGCTGCATTGTCCGCAGCCAGCGCAGCGGTGGCCGCAGCCACCTGGGCGGCGGATGCTCCTGCGACCGAGGACACCTGCTGCTGCGCAGCAGTCACGCTGGCGGTGGCCGCTCCGACGGCGGTCTGCAGGGCCGCGTTGTCGATCGTCGCGAGCACCGCGCCCTTGGCGACCTTGGCGCCGACGACCGCGCTGACCCTGCTCACGGTGCCGCCAAGTGGGAACGCCAGGTCGGCCCGCTGGGCCGGCGCGACGATGCCCGCCGCGGTCACCGTCTGCTGGACGCTGCCGGTCGACGCGCGTACGAGCGCGTACGCAGGCGTCGCGGACGACGTCGGCCGGCTCAGCGCCCAAGCGCCCGTACCCCCGCCCACGAGCAGGACTACAACGACCAGGACGGCAACTCGCCCGCCAGGTCTACGCAGCCGCACGTGTCACCCCTTTCACTTGACGTAACGCCCCCGTCCGCCCCCGCCTCCTTCAGCGCTGATCAAGGCGAGAAGCCCTTGATCGTCGGCAGGATCATGGGCCTCTCGCCTTGATCGGCGGGCAGGCGGGTTGGGGGTCAGGGCTGGGTGGTCGGGGCGGCCTTCGCCTTCGGGGTGTGTGCTCCCAGGCGCAGTACGGAGTCGGTGCCGCCGCCCTTGAGGGCCAGGACGTGGGCGAGCTCGCCCACCTTGACCGACGACCCAGCTGCCTTGCTTCCGTTGTTACGGACGTGGCTGGTCGCCGTGAACGCGTAGGTCTTCAGGAAGCCGTCGGCGCTCTTGAGCGTGACCGTCCCACCGTTCCCGGAGGTTGCGGACGTCCCCGCGGTCACCTGACCGCGCTGGACGTCGAGCACGCGGTCCGCCTTTTTGGTGTGCACGGTGAACTCACCGTGCGCGGCGCGGGCGGCCAGGCCCTGGTGGTGGTGCTGCCGGTGGTGGCCCTGGGCCTTTTCCGCGGTCGAGCCCGGGGCCGCCGTGCTCGAGGTGGTCGAGGCGTACGCCACCCCACCGATGAGCAGGGATGCGGTCGCCGCGCCGGCGACCACGACGACGGGGGTACGGCTGAGCTTCACGATGTCTCCTTCGTACGGTCTGGACGGCGCCGCCCGCAGCGCGGGCGACGGGGGTTCTGGTGTCGCACCCAGTACAACGGCCGACCCGGGCGGCCGTCTCCCGATCCGTGTTCGAGGTCTGTAAGGGCTCGGATCGGGCTCAGCCGGTGGCGACCCGGGCCACCAGGTGCTCGGCCAGGGCCAGCGCAGCCACGATCCCGGCGGGCTTGCTGCCACCACCCTGCGCCACGTCATCCTTGCCACCGCCCTTGCCGTCCACGGCCGGCGCCGCCTCGCGCAGCAGCGCGTTCGCGGACAGCCCGCGGGCGCGGCCGGCGTCGTTCACTGCAGCCACCAGCGTCGCGCGTTCCCCGCCGGTGGCGACAACGACGGCTCCCGCGCCGGGCAGCCGACCCCGGATGTCCAGTGCCAGCGCCCGTACCAGGTCACCGGGTGTCCCGGCCGGCGCCTCGACGCCGACGTACGCCACGCCGGCGACGTCCTTGGCCGCCGCCGCGAACGCCCCGGCCTGCTGCAGCACCGCCCCCGCGCGCAAGCCGGCCAGCTCCTTGTCCACCTCGCGCAGGCGGGCCACCGTCGCGGCCACCCGGTCCGGCACCTGCTCGACCGGCACCTTGAACTCCGCGGCGAGCTGCGCCAGCAGCACGTGCTCGCGCGCCAGGAACGAGTACGCATCCAGGCCAACGAGCCCCTCCACCCGTCGTACGCCGGCGCCGATGGAGCCCTCCGAGAGCAGCTTGACCAGGCCGAGCTGACTGGACCGCGCCGCGTGGGTGCCACCGCAGAGCTCACGGGCGTAGTCGCCGACCTCCACGACACGTACGGCGTCGCCGTACTTCTCGCCGAACAGCGCCATCGCACCGATCCGGCGCGCCTCGTCCTGAGTGGTGACAAAGGCGCGCACCTCCAGGTCGGCGAGCGCGATCTCGTTGATCTCCTGCTCGACGTCGGCCAGCACCGACTCCGGAACCGCGCCCGGTGAGGAGAAGTCGAAGCGGAAGCGGCCCGGGGCGTTCAGCGAACCGGCCTGGGTGGCCTGCTCCCCCAGCGCCGACCGGAACGCCTTGTGCACCAAATGCGTGGCGGTATGCGCCCGCGAGACGGAGCGGCGCCGCTCGAGGTCCACCTCGGCAAGCAGCGTGGCGCCGACGGTCACCTCGCCGCGCACCACCCTGGCCCGGTGCACGGTCAGCTCGGGCAGCGACTTCTGCACATCGAGCACCTCGAGCACGGTGCCGTCGGCGAGCTCGAGCCGGCCGGTGTCGGCCAGCTGGCCGCCGGACTCGGCGTAGAACGGGGTGCGGTCCAGCACGACCTCGACGTCCTGGCCGGAGGCGGCGACCTGCGACGGCGCGCCGTCGACGAGCAGTCCGCGTACGGCGGCCTCGCTGACCACCTCGGCGTACCCGGTGAACTCACTGCTGCCCGAGACCCCCAGCAGAGCCCGGTAGGCGGACACGTCGACCGAGCCGGTCTTCTTGGCGCGCGAGTCCGCCTTGGCCCGCGTGCGCTGCTGCTCCATGAGCGCTCGGAAACCCGGTTCGTCCACGACAAGCCCTTGCTCGGCGGCCATCTCGAGCGTCAGGTCGATCGGGAACCCGTAGGTGTCGTGCAGTGCGAACGCCTGCCGCCCCGACAGCACACCCCCGGCCGTACGGGCACCCGGCACGGCCTGGTCGAAGATGGTCGCCCCCTTGGCGACGGTCTCCAGGAACGCCGCCTCCTCGGCCTGCGCGACCGCCTGGATTCGCCCGGTGTCGGTGACCAGGGACGGGTACTGCGGGCCCATGGCGCCGATCGAGGCCTGGACGAGGGAGGAGACGGTGGGCTCGAGCGCACCGAGCAGGCGCATGGCGCGGACGGCGCGGCGCACGATCCGCCGCAACACGTAGCCGCGACCTTCGTTGGTGGGCGTGATGCCGTCGCCCATCATCATCACCGCCGTACGCGCGTGATCGGCCACCACCCGCAGGCGTACGTCGGCGTCGGGCGCCGCACCGTAGCGGACACCGGTGAGCTCGGCCGCCCGGTCCAGGATCGCCCGTGACGTGTCGATCTCGTAGAGGTTCTCCACGCCCTGCAGGACCGTCGCCACCCGCTCCAGGCCCATGCCGGTGTCGATGTTCTGCCTCGGCAGGGGACCGGTGATGTCGAAGTCCACCTTGCTGCGCACCGCTCCTAACTGGAACTGCATGAACACTAGGTTCCACAGCTCCAGGTAGCGCTCACCGTTGACGGCCGGCCCTCCCGCGTCGCCGAATGCCGGGCCACGGTCGTAGTTGATCTCCGAGCAGGGGCCACCGGGTCCGGGCACGCCCATGTGCCAGTAGTTGTCGGCCAGCCCTAGGCGCTGGATGCGGTCCGCGGAGACCCCGATCCCGCGCCACAGGTCGTACGCCTCGTCGTCGTCGGTGAACACCGTGACCCAGAGCCGATCCTGCTCGAGGCCGTAGCCACCGTCGGACTGACTGCGCGTCATCAGCTCCCAGGCAAGCTCGATCGCCCCGGCCTTGAAGTAGTCGCCGAAGGAAAAGTTGCCGGCCATCTGGAAGAAGGATCCGTGGCGAGTCGTGCGGCCGACTTCGTCGATGTCCAAGGTCCGTACGCACTTCTGCACGCTGACTGCTCGCGGCGCCGGAGGGTCCTGCTCGCCCAGGAAGTACGGCTTGAACGGCACCATGCCGGCGTTGACCAGCAGCAGCGTCGGGTCGTCGGCCACCAGCGACGCCGAGGGCACGACCAGGTGTCCGCGGTCCTGGAAGTGGCCGAGGAACCGGCGGCGGATCTCGTCGGAGCGCACGGCCTACGCGCCGGGTGCGTCAACGACGTCGTGGGTGCCGTCCAGGCCCAGCCCGGTGCGGAGCTCGTCCTCGCGCTCGTCCATGCCGAGTCGGACCTCCGCACCGAACTCCCGCATCGCCTGCGCGAGGTTGCCCAGCGCCCCGGACAGGCCGCGCTGTGCACCCGCGGGCGTGAACCGCATGAGCGACTGAGATGCCCTGCGTACGAGCAGAACTCCAAGGGTCGCACCGAGCGCCACGTAGAACGGCCGCCGGGTCATGACCCGCCCTTGCGCTCGAGCTTGACGTCGGACTTGATGCGCTTCTCGATGTCGGCGGCCTGCCGGCGGTGGGCCGCCCGTCGTACGCCGTAGGAGAAAGCGGCAACCTTGATGACCGGGCTGCCCAGGGTGGCGCTGAACAGCGAGGTGAGTGCGGAGACGTTGCCGCTGATGGACTGCACATTGGCGGTTATCGCATCGACGCGGACGAGCTCGCTATTGACGTGCTCGACCGTCGTGGCGGTCTGGCTGATCAGCGGGACGGTCTCCCTCGTGATGCCGGCGACCAGGTTCTGCGTCTCGGCGAGCACCTGGCCGAGCTTGAGCAGCACGAGGGCCAGGAACACCACGAGCCCCACGAAGGCGATCGCGAAGATCAACCCTACGACGTCACCGAAGTGGATCACTGCTGCTCCTTGTCGGCGAGGGCGTCGAGCTCCTCGGTCGTGGGTGGTGCCGGCTTGCACCGCGGACGAAAGCCGGACGCGGCGTCCTCGGGGACGACCGCACGGTTGCCGCGCAGCACTTCGCGCAGCCCCGCGAGCCGCTCTCGCACGACGCGCTCGACCCCCAGGTCACCGGGCGAGTAGTACTCCCGCCCTGCGACCGGGTCGGGCGCGTACTGCTGTGCGACGACCCTGCCGGGAAAGTCGTGAGGGTAGCGGTAACCGCCCGGGGAGCCGTGCCCGAGCGTCGCCGCTCCGGGGTAGTGGCTGTCGCGTAGGTGCGCAGGGACCGTCCCGGTGCGGCCGGCCCGTACGTCGGCCACCGCCGTGTCGACCCCGGCCAGCACCGCATTGCTCTTGGGCGCCAGCGACAGGTGGATGACGGCCTGCGCCAGGTTGATCCGCGCCTCGGGCAGGCCGATCAGCTCCAGCGCCTGCGCGGCTGCCACCGCGACCTGCAGCGCCGACGGGTCGGCCATGCCGATGTCCTCGCTGGCGCTGACCACCAGCCGGCGGGCGATGAAGCGCGGGTCCTCACCGGCCTCGAACATCCGGGCCAGGTAGTGCAGCGAGGCGTCGACGTCAGACCCACGGATCGACTTGATGAAGCCGCTGATCACGTCGTAGTGCTGGTCGCCGTCCCGGTCGTAGCGCACTGCCGCCCGGTCCACGGCCTGCTCGAGCAGCTGCAGGGTGACGACCTCACCGACCGCTGCGGCCTCCAGCGCGGTCAACGCCCGGCGGGCATCGCCCCCGGCCAACCGGACGAGGAAGTCCTCCGCGTCCGGCTCGACCACCACCGAGCCGGCCAGCCCCCTGTCGTCGGCGACCGCCCGGCGTACGACGGTCCGCACGTCCTCGTCGCTCAGCGGCTCGAGCGTCAGCAGCAGCGACCGCGACAGCAGCGGCGAGATGATCGAGAAGAACGGGTTCTCGGTGGTCGCGGCGACCAGCGTCACCCAGCGGTTCTCGACCGCCGGCAGCAGCGCGTCCTGCTGGGTCTTGGAGAAGCGGTGCACCTCGTCGACGAACAGGACCGTCTGCTGCCCGGACTCCCCCAGCGACCGCTTGGCCTCGGTGATGACCTCGCGCACGTCCTTGACTCCGGCGGTGACCGCCGACAGCTCGCGGAAGCGGCGGGCTGTCGAGCGGGCGATGGTCATCGCCAGGGTGGTCTTGCCGGTGCCGGACGGTCCCCAGAGGATGACCGACAGCGGGGCGTCGCCCTCGACCAAGCGGCGCAGTGGGGCGCCGGTGCCCAGCAGATGCCGCTGGCCGACGACCTCGTCCAGCGTACGGGGCCGCATCCGGACCGCGAGGGGGGCGACCCGGTCGCGAGCCTCCTGCTCACCGGCGTCGAAGAGCGTCACGCCCGCGAGCCTACGTTCGCGGCGCCAGGCAGGAACCGGCGGCGGCGCGCCGAACACAGCAGGCAGCCCATCCCCGTCGGAAGGCCCGCCATGCGTCGTACCGCCCTTGTCTCGCTGCCCGTCCTGGCCCTCGCGGTCGCCGCCGCCGCCGTCGCGCCGCCGAGCGCCGGGTCCACGACCGTCCCCGCGTCGTTGAGCTTCGGGGTCCCGCGCGTCGTGGACCCGATCCACGTCTACGGCGAGCCCGACATCACGGTCAACCCCAAAACCGGGGCGGTACACGCCAGCGGCCCGCAGGGCACCGGGACGCAGCGCTCGATCTACAACATCTCGGTCGATGGCGGCGACTCCTACCGCATCCTGCAGAACCTGCCGATGAACACCGACAAGGCGGACACGACCGGCTACCTGCCGACCAAAAGCGCCCTGGGACCGGGCGGCGGCGACACCGAGATCGCGATCGCGCACAACGGCCAGGCGTTCTTCAATGACCTGGCCGGCCTGGTGTCCTTCACCGCGCTGACCACCAAGGACGACGGCAGGACGACCTCCGTCGCCAACCCGCTGGCGATACCCAAGCCGCTCGGCGACCGGCAGTGGATGGCGCTGTTTGACCCGCAGCGGGGCGACCACACGACATCGGCGTACAAGGGGCCGGTGCCACTGAACTACATGGAGTACGCCGACCAACTCAACGGCGACCAGGTCGCCACCTCCACCGACGGCGTGGACTACTCCCACGACGCAGGCATCTACGCCAACGACGGCATCCACGCGCCCGACCACGGAGTCCCGCTGGTCGACCAGCACACCGGGAAGTTCCTCGGCCTGACGAGCAACACCACCGACGGCAACGGCAACGGCAAGGACCTGGGCCTGGTCGTCGGGGTACCCGACCCGGCCGGCAAGCTCGCGTTCCACTACAACACGGTTGCGACGGGCCTGCCCGGCAGCCCGGAGACGCTGTTCCCGGTGCTCGCCCAGGACGGCGCCCGCAACCTGTACGCGGTGTGGGTCGACCACACGACCTACCAGGTCTACTACTCGTGGGCGCCGCCCGGCACCGACAACGAGTGGAAGACCTGGTCGAAGCCCCGGGTCATCAGCCAGGCGCCGGCCAACGTGAACGTCTTCCCGTGGGTCGCGGCCGGCAAGGCGCCCGGCATCATCGACGTCGCCTGGTACGGCACGAGTAAGACGCTGAAGCAGCTCGGGGCCGACGGCCCCAGTGCCAAGCTGGACCAGTCGTGGGACCTGTACTCCAGCCAGCTCGACCATGCCGCCAGCGGCACGCCGCACGTGGTGCAGGTCAAGGCCGCGCCGCACCCGATGCACTACAACGACATCTGCCTGCTGGGCACGCTGTGCGTGTCCGGCGCCGGCAACCGCAACCAGGCCGACTTCTTCAAGCTGGCCATCGACCCGCTCAGTGGCCGGGCCCGGATCATCTACACCGACTCCTCCAACAAGCTGTCCCAGGCCGGGAGCACCGACACCGCGGCCGACCACCAGGGCGCCGCGCTGGACACGGTCGTGACGCAGAACACCGGCCTGTCCGCGGTCACCGGCAAGCCGCTCGCGGCGCAGGAGTCGACGGCTCCGGTCAGCTCCATCACCGACCCCGCCGGTGATTCCCTGTTCAAGCCCCTTGGGGGCACCTACGTCCCGGGCGCGGACATCACCAAGCTCGACATCGCTAAGCAGGGCGCAAACCTCATCGCCACCGTGACCACCAAGGCGCCGCTGACGGGCGCCGCTCTGGCGGCCGCAACGCCCACTGCTCAGATCGTGGTCCGCTGGCAGATGGGCAACACCCTGTACTTCGCCGCCGCCGAGGCCAACGCCGCCACGGGCGCCACCAGCTACTACGGCGGCAAGACGTCCTCGGTGGACCTGTGCTCGGTGTCGGGTTGCAAGCCCAACTATCTGACGTACAACGCAGCTCCTGCCCCCGGCGTTGCCTCAGGCACCGGCTCGTCCACGGGCAACCGGTACGTCATCAAGATCCCCCTGTCGGCCGTGGGTAGCCCGACCTCGTCCAGCCTGCTCGAGGAGGTCATGGGCTTCGTGACCGCGTCCCCGCAGGCGGGGGTGGTGCCGCAGAACAACGGCGCGGACTTCGCCGACGTCGCCCCGCTGCAGCTCGAGGGCACCAAGACCTTCAACGCCCGCCTGGGTGCCCCGACCGGTTGACCCGCCGGCGGCTCTCCGCGGCCGACCTCCACCGCAGATCCCCAGCACGCAGGTGCTGGGGATCTGCTGAAGATCTTGGGCAGGGGTGAACCGAGGCGCGCGGCGGCGGCCGCGGCGGGTCAGGCGGGCTGGCTAGCCTGTACGGCGTGGCGCTGACGGTCCTGACCTCTGCGGCCGAGGTGCTCCTGGCCAGCGACCACGACCCGTACGTCCGCGGCTCGCTGCGCCGCCCGCTGGTGTCCGGCTGGGCCGGCTCGGGGGCGCTCGCCTGGCTGGCGACCGACGCCGAGGAGCGGGTCCCGTACCTGATGTCCCTCGGCGCGCCGGCGGCCGTCGCCGCGCTGATCGCCGACTTGGCGCCCGAGCTGCGGGACCGCCAGCGCGTCACCCTGCCCCGGGGCACGTCACCACTGCTGCCGGCCTGGGTCGGCCTGACCGGCACCGACTGGGACTTCCGGTGGACCGCCGCTCCCCCGCCGCCCCAGCCGGGTGAGGCGCTCGTCGTGCCAGTCGGGGACGACCTCGTGGCAACGCTGCTCACGGCCGCCTCGCCGACGGCCTCCGCACAGCCCGGTGACCCCGCCGTACGCCGGTGGGTCGGGGTCGTGGAGCACGGTGCGTTACTGGCGTGCGCGGCCGACACCAGCGCAATGACCGGCGTCGGGCACCTGTCCTCGATCGCGGTCCTGCCTTCGACGCGCGGCCGCGGGCTCGGCTCGGCGGTCACCGCTGCGCTGACCCGGATGCTGCTGGCCGACGGCTGCGACGTGGTGACCCTCGGGATGTACGCCGACAACACCGCGGGACGGGCCCTCTACGACCGGCTCGGCTTCGTCGACTCCCACCGCTTCACCTCCGGCCCACTGGTCGTCCGCAGCCGCTGGTGATCCGACCGGCACGAGGGCTCAGGGCTCCGGCAGCCAGTCGACGCCGGCCTCGGCGCGCTGCAGCGGCGTGATCGGTGTCGGCGCGCCGGTGAGCGGGTCCTGGCCGCCGCCGGTCTTGGGGAACGCGATGACCTCGCGCAGGGACTCGGCGCCGGCGAGCAGCATGACGACGCGATCCCACCCGAGGGCGATCCCGCCGTGGGGCGGGGCGCCGAAGGCGAAGGCGTCGAGCAGGAAGCCGAACTTCTCCTGGGCGGCGTCGGCGTCGATGCCCATCAGGTCGAACACCCGCTGCTGCATCTGCTGCGAGTGGATCCGGATCGAGCCACCGCCGAGTTCGGTGCCGTTGCAGACGATGTCGTAGGCGTAGGCGAGCGCGCTCCCGGGCTGGGTGTCGAAGGTGTCGGCGTACTCCGGCTTGGGCGAGGTGAAGGCATGGTGCACCGCGGTCCAGGCGCCGGAGCCGACCGCCACGTCGCCGGCGGCCTTCGCGTCCGAGGCCGGCTCGAACATCGGGGCGTCGACGACCCAGACGAACTCCCAGCGGCTGTCGTCGATGAGCCCGCAGCGCTTGCCGACCTCCAGCCGTACGGCGCCCAGCAGGGCCCGGCTCGGCGTCGGGTCGCCGGCGGCGAAGAAGACGCAGTCGCCCGCCCTGGCACCGACGTGTGCGGCGATCCCGTCGCGCTCGGCCTCGGACAGGTTCTTGGCGACCGGTCCGCCGAGCGTGCCGTCGGCCTGCACGAGCACGTACGCCAGGCCCTTAGCGCCGCGCTGGCGGGCCCAGTCCTGCCACGCGTCCAGCTGCTTTCGCGGCAGCGCGGCTCCGCCCGGCATGACCACCGCCCCGACGTACGCGGCCTGGAAGACCCGGAAAGGGGTGCCGGCGAAGTACTCGGCGCACTCGGTGAGCTCGTTGCCGAAGCGCAGGTCGGGCTTGTCGTTGCCGTAGCGGCGCATCGACTCGGCGTAGGTGATCCGCGGGATCGGCAGCGGGATGTGGGCACCGATCAGCGCCCACAGCGCGGCGACGAGCTTCTCGCCGACCGCGATGACGTCGTCCTGGTCGACGAAGCTCATCTCCACGTCGAGCTGGGTGAACTCCGGCTGGCGGTCGGCGCGCAGGTCCTCGTCGCGGTAGCAACGGGCGATCTGGTAGTACCGCTCGAGGCCGCCGACCATGAGCAGCTGCTTGAACAGCTGCGGTGACTGCGGCAGGGCGTACCAGCTGCCGGGCTGCAGTCGCACCGGTACGAGGAAGTCGCGCGCGCCCTCGGGGGTGCTGCGGGTCAGGGTCGGGGTCTCGACCTCGACGAAACCCTCGCTGTGCAGCACCTCGCGGGCGGTGCGGCTGACCTCGGACCGCAGGCGCATCGCGGCGGCCGGACCGGAGCGGCGCAGGTCCAGGTAGCGGTAGCGCAGCCGGACCTCCTCGCCGACCTCGACGTGGTCATCGATCGGGAAGGGCAGCGTCGCGCTGGTCGACAGCACGGTCAGCGCGGCGGCATCGACCTCGACGTCGCCGCTCGGCAGGTTGGCGTTCGCGCTGCCTTCTGGCCGGCTGCGGACCTCACCGGTGACCTGCACGCAGTACTCGGTACGCAGCTCGTGCGCGTCCTCGCTGCGCACGACGACCTGCACGATCCCGGACCGATCGCGCAGGTCCAGGAACGCCACCCCGCCGTGGTCCCGCCGCCGGGCCACCCACCCGGCCAGCGTGACGGTCTCGCCGGCGTGCTGCTCGCGCAGCGTTCCGGCCTTGTGCGTGCGGAGCATCTACAGCCTTCCCGAGATGGTGTCGTGCAGGTCGGTCAGCGATACGGCGGTCTGCTCGCCGCCCCGCAGGTCCTTGAGCTGTACAACGCCGGCCTCCAGGTCACGGTCACCGACGACCACTGCCAGGCGCGCCCCGGAACGGTCCGCAGCCTTCATCGCACCCTTGAGGCCGCGGTCGCCGTACGCCAGGTCGGTCGCGATGCCGTGCCCGCGCAGGTCCGCGACGGTGGTGACGGCCCACGCCTTGGCCGTCGAGCCAAGGGGTACGACGAAGACCTGCAGCCCCGGCTGCGCCGTGGCGATCCCCTCGGCGTCGAGGGCGAGCAGGGTGCGCTCCAGGCCGAGCGCCCAGCCGATCCCGGGCAGGGGCGGGCCGCCGATCGACTGCGACAGCCCGTCGTACCGCCCCCCGCCGCCGACCGCGGATTGGGCGCCGAGGCCGTCGTGGACGAACTCGAAGGTGGTGCGCATGTAGTAGTCGAGCCCGCGCACCAGCAGCGGCGCCGTCTCGTAGGCGAGGCCGAGCGCGGTCAGGTGCTGCTGCACCGCCTCGTGGTGCTCCCGGCACGCCTCGCACAGCGAGTCCTCCAGGAGCGGGGCGTCGGCCAGCTGCGCCTGCAGCTGCGGCCGCTTGTCGTCCAGCACCCGCAGCGGGTTGAGGGCCGCCCGGGCGCGGGTCGCCTCGTCCAGGTCGAGCCCGGCCAGGAAGGCCGCCAGCGCCGCGCGGTACGCCGGCCGGCAGACCGGGTCCCCGAGACTGGTCAGCAGCAGCCGGACCTGGGTGAGGCCCAGCCGCGAGAAGCCCTCCGAGGCAAGGGCGATGACCTCTGCGTCCAGGGCCGGGTCGACCAACCCGACCGCCTCGACGCCGACCTGCTGGAACTGCCGAAACCGCCCCGCCTGCGGCCGCTCGGCCCGGAACATCGGCCCGGCGTACCGCAGCTTGACCGGCAGCTGGCCGTGGTGCAGCCCGTGCTCGAGCACAGCGCGTACGACGCCGGCGGTGCCCTCGGGACGCAGGGTCAACGACCGGCCGCCGCGGTCGGTGAAGGTGTACATCTCCTTCCTGACGACGTCGGTGCTCTCCCCGACCCCGCGGGCGAACAGCTCGGTGTCCTCGAACACCGGCGGCTCGACGTAGGCGTAGCCGGACAGCGCGGCGGGCTCGAGCAGGCCGTCCCGTACCGCCAGGAAGGCCGAGCCGGGCAGCACGTCGTAGGTCCCCTTGGGGGCCTGGAAGACCATCTACAGTCCCCGGGAGGGCGACACCGCGGCGAGGTCCTGCAGGTAGGGGTTGGTGGCCCGCTCGCGCCCGATCGTCGTGGACGGGCCGTGGCCGCAGTGGACCACGGTCGCATCGGCCAGGGGCATGACCTCCCGGGCGAGCGAGACCTGCATGTCGGCGAGGGACCCGCCGGGCAGGTCGCAGCGACCGATCGAGCCCTGGAACAGCACGTCACCGGAGAAGACGGTCCCCTCGAGCCCGAACATCACCGAGCCCGGTGTGTGCCCCGGCGCGAAGGCCGTGCTGATCGCCAGCCCGGCAAGCTCCAGCGGCACGGCCGGGTCGAGCAGGGCGACATCGGAGGGCTCGGTCCAGCTCAGGCGGCCCCCGAACAGCTGCCGGCTCTGCGGGCTGAGGCCCTTCATCGGGTCCGCGAGCAGCTCGCGGTCGAGCGGGTGGATCCAGGCCGGGATGCCCCTAGCGCCGCAGACCGGCGTGACGGAGAAGGTGTGGTCCAGGTGGCCGTGGGTGAGCAGGACCGCGACCGGTTGCAGCCGCAGCTCGCGCAGCAGTTCGTCGAGCTCGTCCTGCACCCCGATGCCCGGGTCGACCACGACGCACTGCTCGCCCTCACCCGGGGCGACGACCCAGCAGTTGGTGTCGAACGCAGCAGCCGGGAACCCACGCACGAGCACGGTCGTCATCTCCTCAAGGACAGGCGGTCGTTCGACCCTACCGACGCGTGCCGCCGCCAGCCGAGCGGGTTTGCCTACACTCCCGGCACGTACGACCCCCTGAACTCGACGTGGAGGATGAGCGTGGCCAGCAGCAAGCGCGAGCGAGAGCTCGCCCGGATGAGGGCAGAGCGCCAGGCCGCCCGCCGGCAGGCTGTCCAGGCACGTCGCCGCCAGCGCAACGCCACCGTCGCGAGCGTCGCGGCAGTCGTCGTCGTGCTCGCTCTCGTAGTCGGGGCGGTCCTGCTCCTGCGGGGAGGCAGCAAGAAGCCGCCGGTTGCGGCTGCCGTCACCCCGCCACCGATCGCTACCGCCAGCGCCTCGCCGAGCGCCGCCAAGCCGGGTACGTGCACCTACACCAAGTCCGGCACGGCCTCCAAGCAGCTCGGCGGCAAGCTGCCGCCGACGTCCGGCGTCGAGCAGACCAAGCCGGTGACCGAGCAGATCCTCACCAGCCAAGGCGAGATCGACGTCAAGCTGCTCACCGCCAAGGCCCCGTGCACCGTCAACAACTTCACCGCGCTGGCGGCGTTCCACTTCTTCGACGCCACGCCGTGCCACCGCCTGACCACCCAGGGCATCTTCGTCCTGCAGTGCGGCGACCCGAGCGGCACCGGCTCAGGTGGACCGGGCTGGAAGTTCAACGACGAGAACCTCAAGGGCGCCACCTACCCGCGCGGCACCCTGGCGATGGCCAACAGCGGGCCGGACACCAACGGCAGCCAGTTCTTCCTGGTCTACAAGGACAGCCAGTTGCCGCCGTCGTACACACCCTTCGGCACCATCACCAAGGGCCTCAACGTGCTCGACAAGGTCGCCGCCGGTGGCTCGATCCCGGCCGGGGACGGCAAGCCCAAGGTCGCGGTCCGGATCCTCAAAGTCGTCCGCACCAAGTCCTGACCCCCTGCCCCCCTGCCCCGCCCGCCCCCTCGGGGCGCGATCTTGACGCTCTGGTGCGCGACACGCCGTCTCGCGGACGCAAGCGTCAAGATCGCCGCAGGAGGCGGGCGGGGGGTGCGCCGCAGGAGTGGGCGCCGCAGGAGTGGCGGGCACGGGTGGCGGACTGGAGGGTGGCGGGCGGTCAGGAGGTGACGCGGTAGGCGTCGTACACGCCTTGGACGGATCGGACCTGGGCCAGCAGGTGCCCGAGGTGCTTGGGATCGGCCATCTCGAAACAGAAGCGGGAGACCGCCACCCGGTCCCGGGTCGTGGTCACGGTCGCGGACATGATGTCGACGTGTGCGTCGGACAGCACGCGGGTCACGTCGGACAGCAGGCGGCTGCGGTCGAGCGCCTCGACCTGGATGTTGACCAGGAACAGCGAGGCCGCCGTCGGCGCCCACTCCACCTCGACCAGGCGGTCCGCGTCGGCTGTAAGGCCTTTGGTGTTGACGCAGTCGGCGCGGTGCACGCTCACGCCACGACCGCGGGTGACGAAGCCGACGACCTCGTCGCCGGGGACCGGCGTGCAGCAGCGGGCCAGCTTGACCCACACGTCGCTAGCCCCCTTGACCATGATCCCGGGGTCGGTCGTCGGGCGGTTGCGGGCGGGGCGGGTCGGCGCTGCGGTCTCCGCGAGGTCCTCCACGGCGCCCTCGGCGCCGCCCATCGCCGCCATGATCTTGTGCACGACGCTCTGCGCGGACAGCCGGCCCTCGCCGACTTCGACGTACAGGGCCGTGACGTCGGTCAGGTGCAGGTCCTTGGCCAGGTTGGACAGCACGTCGCCGCCGAGCAGTCGCTGCAGCGGCAGCCCCGCCTTGCGTACTGCCCGGCCGATCTGGTCCTTGCCGGTGTCGACCGCGTCCTCGCGCCGCTCCTTGGCGAACCACTGGCGGATCTTGTTGCGGGCCCGCGGGCTCTTGACGAACTGCAGCCAGTCCTGGGACGGGTGCGCCGTCTCGGCCTTGCTGGTGAAGATCTCGACGACATCGCCGTTGTCGAGCGGTGACTCGAGCGGTACGAGCCGGCCGTTGACCCGCGCTCCGATGCAGCGGTGGCCGACCTCGGTGTGCACGCCGTAGGCGAAGTCGACCGGCGTCGCCCCTGCCGGCAGCGACACGACATCGCCCTTGGGCGTGAACACGAAGACCTCGGCCGAGTGCAGGTCGAAGCGTAGGGAGTCCAGGAACTCGCCCGGGTCGGCCGCCTCCTTCTGCCAGTCCAGCAGCTGTCGCAGCCAGGCCATGTCATCGCCCTTGACGGGCGTGCTGACCGCGCCGCCCTCCTTGTACTTCCAGTGGGCGGCGATGCCGTACTCGGCCCGCTTGTGCATCTCCAGGGTCCGGATCTGCAGCTCGACCGGCTTGCCCTCGGGTCCGATCACCGAGGTGTGCAGCGACTGGTACATGTTGAACTTCGGCATCGCGATGAAGTCCTTGAACCGGCCGGGAACCGGGGACCACAGGGCGTGCACGGTGCCGAGTGCGGCATAGCAGTCGCGCACCGAGTCCACGGTGATGCGGATGCCCACCAAGTCGTAGATGTCGGTGAAGTCCCGGCCGCGCACGATCATCTTCTGGTAGATCGAGTAGTAGTGCTTGGGTCGGCCGGTGACCGTCGCCCGGATCTTGGCCGCCTTGAGGTCGGCCTCGATCTTGGTGGTGACCTCGGCCAGCTGGGTGTCCCGGGACGGCGCCCGATCGGCCACAAGGCGCACGATCTCGTCGTACCGCTTCGGGTAGAGGGTGGCGAAGGCCAGGTCCTCCAGCTCCCACTTCAAGGTGTTCATGCCGAGGCGGTGCGCCAACGGGGCGAAGATCTCCAGCGTCGCGGTCGCGATGCGCTGCTGCTTGTCCTGCTTGAGAAAGCCCAAGGTGCGCATGTTGTGCACCCGGTCGGCGAGCTTGATGACCAGCACCCGGGGGTCGCGGGCCATCGCCACGACCATCTTGCGGATCGTCTCGGCCTCGGCCGCCTCGCCGTACTCGATCTTGTCGAGCTTGGTCACGCCGTCGACGAGGTGAGCGACGTCCACGCCGAACTCCTCGCGCACCGCCTCCAGCGTGTACGGGGTGTCCTCGACCGTGTCGTGCAGCAGCGCAGCGACCAGCGTCGTGGTGTCCATGCCGAGCTCGGCCAGGATCGTGGTGACCGCGAGCGGATGGGTGATGTACGGGTCGCCGCTGCGTCGCTGCTGGTCGCCGTGCGCCTGCTCCGCCACCTCATACGCCCGCTGCACCAGCCGCAGGTCGGCCTTCGGGTGGCTCGCCCGAATCGTCCGGTTGAGCGGCTCCAGGACCGCTGGCGTCCCGCCGGGCTTGGTCGCGGTGAGCCGGGCCAGGCGGGCGCGCACGCGACGGCCGGAGGCCGAACCGCTGCCGCGCTCGACCTCGGCGTCCCGCTGCTGGGGGGGGCCCGGGACCTGCAGATCCGCGGAGGCGTGGACGGGCGCCTCGGGCGCCTGGACGGCAGGCCCAGCAGGGACGTCTGCGGCCACAGGCGACTCCTCACGCTCGGTCCCTCCAGTGTACGGCGACGTGCACTCCGGGATCACGAGCCACACCCGGGCGCGCCGAGGCGCGGTCAGTAGGTAAGCAGGGCGTGCACGTCGCGACCAGGCAGGGCGGCTCGCCCCGACAACGTGCTCAGCTCGAGCAGCACCGAGATGCCGACGACGATGCCCCCGGCCCGCTCGGCCAGGTCGACCGCCGCCGCGGCGGTACCACCGGTGGCCAGGACGTCGTCGACGACGAGCACCCGGTCACCCGGCTCGAGGGCGTCCCGGTGCACCTGCAGCGCGTTGCTGCCGTACTCCAGCTCGTACGCCGCCTCGTGCACCTCACCCGGCAGCTTGCCGGGCTTGCGCACCGGCACGAAGCCGGCGCCGAGGTGGTAGGCGACGGGGGCGGCGATCAGGAAGCCCCGGGCCTCGATGCCGATCACCTTCTCGACGGTGCCTCGCCCGTGGTGAGCCACGATCGCATCGACCGCGCCCGCAAAGGCGATGTGGTCCGCCAGCAGGGGGCTGATGTCCTTGAACACGATGCCGGGCGTCGGGAAGTCCGGCACGTCCAGGACCCGGCTGCGCAGCAGCGCATCGAGATCGAGCATCAACGCTTGCGCTTGCCCGACGGTCGACTCGGGCGGGTGCCCTTCTTGCGCGGCGCGGGGCCTTTGCCGGCCGGGCGGCGGGCGGCAGCCGACCCGGCGCCGCCGGCGCCGCTCTGCCCGATCACCGTCGAATCGATGACCGTCGACCCCGACGTGGTGGGCGCGGCCTGCAACGCCTCGGCGGTGACCGCTACGGACCCGCCGGTCGCCATCGCTGCCGCGGGCACCGCTACGCCGCGGCCGACGGTCGGACGCCCCTGACTGCTGCCGCCTCGCTTGGCCAGGACCCGGGCGGACAACGCCTGGAACTGCGGCTCGCGCTCCTTGAGGTCGGCCAGCAGCGGCGTCGCGAGGAACAACGAGGAGTACGCGCCTGCGGCCAACCCGACGAACAACGCCAGCGCCAGGTCCTTCAGGGTGCCGGCGCCGAGCAGCAGCGCGCCCACGAACAACAGGCCGGAGACCGGCAGCAGAGCGATGAGCGAGGTGTTGATCGAGCGCATGAAGGTCTGGTTGACCGCGAGCTCGGCCTGCTCGGAGTACGTCGTGCTGCTGCCCGAGGCCAACGACCTGGTGTTCTCCTCGACCTTGTCGAACACCACGATCGTGTCGTACAGCGAGTAGCCGAGCACGGTCAGCAAGGCGATCACCGTGGACGGCGTCACGACGAAACCGGTGACGGAGTAGATGCCCGCCGCCAGGAAAAGGTCGTGGATGAGGGCAACGATCGCCGAGATCGCCATCTTGGGCTCGAACCGGATCGAGATGTAGACGATCACCGCGACGAGGAAGGCCACCAGGCCCTGCAGCGCCTTGTTGGTGATCTGCTTGCCCCACGCCGGCCCGACGTCCTGGAACCCGACCGCGTCCGGCGACACGTGGAAGCGACCGGCGAGCCCGTTGATGAGGGTGTCCTTTTGCGCATTGGTCAACGGACCGGACTCCACCCGCAGGGAGGTGCCGCCGTTGCTGGTGCCGACCGTCTGGACGATGGCGTCGTTGATGCCGAGCGAAGAGATGTAGGACCGGCTGTCCTGCACGCTGACGCTCTTTGTCGCCGGCACAGTGAAGATGTCGCCGCCCTTGAACTCCACCCCGAGGTTGAACCCGCGCACCAGCATGCTGACCAGCGCGATCAGCACCAGGACGGCGCTCACGACGTAGAAGCGCTTGCGCCGCTGGATCAGCGGGAAGCTGGTCTCGCCGCGGTAGAGCCGGTGGGCCATGCCCATGTCAGGCCTCTCGGGAGGTGGGGACGACGCGGGACGAGCCGGCGCCGGCGGGGACCGGCTGTGCGGCAGCAGTGCCTGACAGCCCGCGGCGCGGTCCACCGGTCGAGGGCTGACCGCCCTCCGGTCCGAAGAAACTGGTCAGGCGGCTGCGCGAGAACCACCGGAACCGCGACAGATAGGAGATGAGCGGCCGGGTGAACAGGAACACCACGACGATGTCGAGCACAGTCGACAGGCCGAGGGTGAAGGCGAAACCGCGCACTCCGCCGACCGAGACGAAGTACAGGATGACGGCCGCGAGGAAGGACACGGTGTCCGCCGACAAGATGGTGCGCCGGGCCCGGACCCAGGCGCGGTCCACGGCCGAGCGCGGAGTACGGCCCTCCTTGATCTCATCCTTGAGCCGTTCGAAGTAGACGACAAAGGAGTCGGCGGTGATGCCGACCGCCACGATGAACCCGGCGATGCCAGCCAGCGACAGCGCGAACCCGATCTCCTTGCCGAGCAGGCTCACCATCGCGTATGTCAGTGCCGCCGAGGTCAGCAGGCTGGCGATGGTCACCAGCCCGAGCGCCCGGTAGTACAGCAGCGAGTAGACGACGACGGCCAGCAGGCCAAGACCGCCTGCCAGCAGGCCGCTGTGCAGCTGGTCCCCGCCGAGCGAGGCGGACAGAACTTGGGTGTCGCCGGCCCGGAAGGTAAGCGGCAGCGCGCCGTACTTGAGGTCGTTGGCGAGGGCCTGCGCCTCCTTCTGGGTGAACCGGCCGCTGATCTGGGCGTCGCTCTGGATGACGCTCTGGATGGCGGGGGCGCTCTCGACGAGCCCGTCCAGGACGACGGCAACCCGGGTCATCGTCGGCGCGGTCTTACGGGTCAGCTCCGTGAACTTGTCCTGGCCCGAGCCAGTGAACTGCACGTTGACCACGATGCCGATGCCGCTGGAATCGGTACCGACGGTGGCGCCCTTGACGTCGCTGCCGCGGACCTTGGCGACGTCGAGCTGGTATTTCTCCCCGCCGTCACTGCTGCAGGCGACGATCTGTTTGTCCGGGTCGTCCTCGATGACGCCGCTCTGCCGCGCCTTCGGGTTGGTGCAGTCCAGCGCCGCGAAGCTCTGGGGGGTGAACAGGTCGCCGGTGTGGACGAGCGGACCGCCGGCGGCCGTGGGAGCGGGCGCGGCCGGCGCCGTGGTCGCGGGTGCGTCAGGCGTGGTGGCGGCCTTGGGAGCGGCTGGCCTGGGCGCGGTGGTCTTGAGCGGGCTGCTGGGCGCCGGGCTAGGGGCCGCGAGCAGCCCGGCGGTGATCGGTCGTTTTCGCGGCGTGGTCGGGACCGACGTGGCCTTCGGCGCTACCTTGCCGGGGGCCGGGGTGGGCGCGGCCTTCGGGGTGGGCGCGGTTGGCGGCACGGGCAGCCGGGACGGCTGTGAGGGCTGGGAGTTCAGCACCTCGCGGAAGCGCAGCTGCGCGGTCTTGGTGACGTTGGCAATGTTGCCGCGGTTGCCGCCGGGCACGCTCACAACGATGTTGTCGCCCTCGGTGACGACCTCCGCCTCGGAGACTCCCGCCCCGTTCACCCGCTTGCTGATGATAGCGACGGCCGTGTCGAGCTGGGTTGCCGTCGGCCGCTGACCCTTGGTCCCGTTGGCCTGCAGGATCACGCTGGCGCCACCGCGCAGGTCCAGGGCCAGCTTCGGCGTCAGCGGCTTGCCCCCGGTCCCGCCGAACACGACGCCTGCGTAGAGCAGGGCGAGCAGGAGGAGCAGGACGCCGAAGTACCTGCCGACGTGCAGCCGGCCTCGCTTCGACGGACCGGGACGTGCCACGGGGAGGGGTCTCCTGTCTCGGGCGCCGCTGCTCGGCGCAGGTGCCGCTCACTGTCCGCGGCGCAGTCCGGCCGAGTCTACCTAGCGTCTTGCTCCGTCAACGGCTCCGAGCTTGGCCGGGTTCCGCCCGCGTCGCCGTCGGGGGCACCGCTCACGTCTCGGCATCACCCAGGTCCAGCGGCAGTACGTCGACCGGTCGGGGCGGCCGCAGCCCGAGGTGTGCCCACGCGGCGGACGTCGCGACCCGCCCCCTGGGGGTGCGCAGGACCAGGCCGGTGCGCACCAGGAACGGCTCCGCAACCTCCTCGACCGTCTCGGCCTGTTCGCTCACCGCGACCGCGAGGGTCGACAGGCCGACCGGGCCGCCGCCGAAGCGCTGGACCAGGGCCTCCAGCACGGCCCGGTCCAGCCGGTCCAGGCCGAGCTCGTCGACGTCGTACACCGTGAGGGCGTCCCGGGCCACCGCCCGGGTGACCCGGCCGTCGGTGCGGACCTCGGCGTAATCCCGCACCCGGCGCAGCAGTCGGTTGGCGATGCGTGGTGTGCCGCGGGAGCGGCTGGCGATCTCCGCCCCACCGTCCCGGTCGAGCTGCACGCCGAGCAGGCCGGCGGAGCGGACGAGCACCCGCTCGAGCTCGGCGGGGCTGTAGGGCTCCATGTGAGCGGTGAAGCCGAACCGGTCGCGCAGCGGCCCGGTCAGCAGGCCGGCCCGGGTCGTGGCGCCGACGAGGGTGAACGGGGCTACCTCCAGCGGGATCGCCGTCGCGCCCGGCCCCTTGCCGACGATGACATCAACCCGAAAGTCCTCCATCGCGGCGTACAGCAGCTCCTCGGCAGCGCGGGCGATGCGATGGATCTCGTCGATGAACAGCACCTCGCCCTCATTGAGGGAGGACACCAGCGCCGCCAGGTCGCCGGCCCGCTCGAGTGCCGGGCCGCTGGTGATCCGGATGCCGGTCCCCAGCTCAGCCGCGATGATCATCGCCAGCGACGTCTTGCCCAGTCCCGGGGCACCGGACAGGAGCACGTGGTCCGGCGGCCGTCCGCGGCGGCGCGCGCTTTCGAGCACCAGCGACAGCTGCTCGCGGACCCGCTCCTGCCCGACGAACTCCTCCAGCCGTCGCGGCCGCAGTGCGGAGTCCACGCCGAGGTCGTCCGCAACGGCCTCCGGGCGTACCAGCTCGCCGCCGCTGCCACGCGCCGACAGCTCGCCGGCCTCGCGCGCCGACAGCTCCTCCGGCGTCACCGTCGGCGCGGGCCGGAGCGGACGGGACGCGTGGCCCGGGCGCCTCGCGCAGCCCCGAGGCTGGTCACCGGGCGCGACCCAACAGGGCGAGCGCCTCGCGCAGCAGCACCGGTACATCGCCGTCGCTCGCGCCCGGATGCGCCTGGGCCAGTCGTACGACCGCGTCGTCGGCCTGCCCCCCGGTCCAGCCCAGTCCGACCAAGGCCGAGCTGAGGGTGTCCCGCCAGGGGGCCTGCCCCACGCGGTCCGACGCCGGGCGCGGGCCGGCGGCGATCTTGTCCTTGAGCTCGAGCACGAGCCGCTGAGCACCCTTGCGGCCGATGCCGGGCACCAGGCACAGCGCGACGAGGTCCTCGGCGAGCAGGGCCCGCTGCAGCCCCTCGGGCGTGTGCACCGTCAACACGGCCTGGGCCAGCTTCGGCCCGACCCCGCTGGAGCTCTGCAGCAGCTCGAACAGCTCCCGCTCCTGCTCGTCGGCGAAGCCGTAGAGCGTCAAGCTGTCCTCGCGCACCACCAACGAGGTCGACAGGGTTGCCTCCTCCCCCACCCGCAGCCGGGCCCGCGTGCCTGGCGTGGTCTGCACTGCCAGCCCGATGCCCCCGACGCGCAGCACCACGCCCGCCTGCGGGAGCGCGACGACCGTCCCCGAAAGACTGGCGATCACCGTCCAGCTCCGGCAGCAAGGGCGGCACGATCTGCACCGGCGGCCAATCGAGCCAGGCCCGGTGCGCGCCAGAGGTGGCAGACCGCGAGGGCTAGGGCATCCGTGGCGTCGGCCGGTCGGGGTGGAGTCGGCAGATGCAGGATGCGCGTGACCATGGTCCCGACCTGGTTCTTGTCCGCGCGGCCGGAGCCGGTGACCGCGGCCTTGACCTCGCTGGGGGTGTGCAACGCGACCGGGATGCCCCGCCGAGCGGCGCACACGATGGCGACGGCGCCGGCCTGCGCGGTGCCCATGACGGTACGGACGTTGGCCTGGGAGAACACCCGCTCGACCGCGACGGCATCCGGCCGGTGGAGGTCGAGCCAGGCCTCGAAGGCCCGCTCTAGCGCGACCAGGCGCAGCCCCAGCTCGTCCCCGGACGGGGTACGGACGACGTCGACGGCCACCAGCGTGGCGCGTCCGGGGGCGCCGTCCACGACGCCAAGACCGCACCGGGTCAGCCCGGGATCGACGCCCAGCACCCGCACGCCCCACCCCCTCCGCCGCGTCCGGCCCACAGGTGAACACCTGTTCGACCAGGAGCCTAGGCCGATAGCGCGGCCTCCGGTGGAGGCGCGCCCGACCAGCTGCCCACGACCCATCCCCTGCCGCCCGTACCCGACTGTGATGATCATCCGCTGGATCGATGAGGGCTGAGCCGTCCCAGGGCCCGGTGGATCATCGCAGCTGCTGATGATCATCAGGATGCCTGGGCGCAATGGGTGTACAGCACTGCGCAATGCGTGCTGCGCGCCGTACGACCGTCAAACGCTTTCGAGCACCTCATCGCTCACGTCGAAGTTGGCCCAAACGTTCTGCACGTCATCGAGGTCCTCCAGTGCGTCGACGAGCTTGAGCACCTTGCGGGCCACCTCGTCCTCGAGCGGGATGCTCATCCCCGGCAGCCAGGCGATATCGGCCGAGTCCACCTCCAGCCCTGCGGCTGCGCAGGCGAGCCGCAGCGCGTGGGTGTCCGTGACGTCGCAGACGATCTCGAACGCGTCGTCCTGCTCGTTCACCTCTTCGGCGCCGGCGTCGAGCACCGCCAGCAGGACGTCGTCCTCGGTCAGGTCGCTGGTCCGCCGTACCAGCACGACGCCCTTGCGGGAGAACAGATAGGACACCGAACCCGGGTCGGCCGGGTTGCCACCGTTGCGGTTGATTGCGGTACGCACCTCCGCGGCCGCCCGGTTGCGGTTGTCGGTCAGGCACTCGACGAGGATGCCGACACCGCCCTGGCCGTACGCCTCGTAGGTGATCTCCTCGTACGCCGCGGCGTCGCCCATCGCGCCACTGCCGCGTTTGACCGCGCGCTCGATGTTGTCATTGGGCACCGACAGCCGCTTGGCACCGGCGATGGCATCGGCCAGCGTCGGGTTGCCGGAGACGTCGCCACCGCCGGTACGCGCCGCGACCTCGATCGTCTTGATCAGCTTGGCGAACAGCTTGCCGCGCTTGGCGTCGACGACCGCCTTCTTGTGCTTGGTCGTCGCCCACTTGGAATGGCCGCTCACGGTGCCCCCTTTTCGGTTTCCTGCGCCGCCATCTTGTCATCCTGGCGGTCCTGGTCGGCGGGCTGCTGCGTCTCCATGGCCCGGCGCACCATCTGCACGAACAATGCGTGCACCCGGCCGTCACCGGTCAGCTCGGGGTGGAACGACGTCGCCAGCAACCGGCCCTGCCGTACCGCCACCGGGTGGCCGCCGACCCGCGCCAGCACCTCGACCCCGTTGCCGACGCCCTCCACCCAAGGAGCGCGGATGAAGACCGCGTGCACCTCGCCCACTCCGTCCAACTCGAGCTGGGCCTCGAAGGAGTCGATCTGGCGGCCAAAGGCGTTGCGGCGGACGACGACGTCCAAGCCGCCGAGCGTGGGCTGCCCGGGCCGGCCGTCCCGGACCTGATCGGCCAGCAGCACCATGCCCGCACACGTGCCGTACGCCGGCAGACCAGCCGCGAGGACCCGCTGCAACGGCTCCAGCAGCTCGAAGACGGTGAGCAGGCGGCCCATGGTGGTGGACTCACCGCCCGGCAGGATGATCCCGTCCAGACCGGTCAGGTCCCCGGCGCGACGTACCTCGACCGGTTCGGCGCCGGCGGCGCGCAGGGCCGACAGGTGCTCCCGGACGTCACCCTGCAGCGCCAGCACCCCGATCCGCGGCGCCGTCCTACTGGGCTCCCGCAGGGCCGGGGGCCCGGGGGTCACCAGCCGCGGGTGGCCAGCAGGTCGCCGGCGCCGAGGGAGTCGGCGGCGATCCCGACCATGGCCGCGCCGAGCCCGCGGCTGACCTTGGCGATCCGGTCGGCGTCCCGGAAGTAGGCCGTGGCCTCGACGCAGGCCCGGGCGCGCTGCGAGGGGTCGCCGGACGTGAAAATGCCGCTACCGATGAACACTCCGTCGGCGCCGAGCTGCATCATCATGCCCGCGTCCGCGGGCGTGGCGACGCCACCGGCGGTGAACAGCACGACGGGAAGCCGACCGAGCTCGGCGGTCTGCCGAACCAGCTCGACCGGGGCCCGCAGGTCCTTCGCCGCGGCGAAGATCTCGCTGGAGTCCATGACCGTCAGACGCCGGATCTGGCCCAGGATGGTACGGATGTGGGTGGTCGCCTGTGACACGTCCCCGGTGCCTGCCTCCCCCTTGGAGCGGATCATCGCGGCGCCCTCGGAGATGCGCCGGAGCGCCTCGCCGAGGTCGGTCGCGCCGCAGACGAACGGGACGGTGAAGCCGGCCTTGTCGATGTGGTGGGCGTAGTCGGCGGGGGTCAGCACCTCGGACTCGTCGATGTAGTCGACACCGATCGCCTGCAGCACCTGCGCCTCGACGAAGTGCCCGATGCGGGCCTTGGCCATGACGGGGATCGTGACCTCGGCCTGGATGCCCTCGATCAGGTCTGGATCGCTCATCCGCGCCACCCCGCCGTCGCGGCGGATGTCGGCGGGTACCCGCTCGAGGGCCATGACCGCGACCGCGCCGGCGTCCTCGGCGATGCGCGCCTGGTGGGCGTCTACGACGTCCATGATGACGCCACCCTTGAGCTGCTCGGCCATGCCGCGCTTGAGTAGCGGCGAACCGGTGGTCACACTGTCCTCGGCCATGTCGACATCGTAGTTCAGCGGTAGGTCAGCGGCCCACCTGCCGGGAGCAGCAATATGCAGTCTGGGCCGCCGGCCCCGGTCAGGCAAGTGCCGTGTCGTCGATGTCGAAGTAGGTCGGCACCGCCCGGTGGCCGGCCAGACGCAGGGCGCGGGGCAACCGGCGGCGGCGCAGCGCGCGGGTGTCCTTGACAGCGGAGTTGTGGAACGACCGGGCCAGACCGACCCGTGTCGAGGCCGTACGGAGCTCCTCGAGAGCAGTGTCGCGCGGCAGCCGGTCCGCCGCGGCCCGCAGGGCCCGGGACAGGTCGTTCTCCACCGCCTCACGGCCCTGCGGGCCGGCGCCCAGCGACGCCGACGCGGCACAGTCCAGGGCGCGCGCCTCGGGCCCCTCCGGCAGGTGCGGCAATAGCGCCCTGGCGGCGGCGGCGCGGCGTGCCAGCTGGGCATCCAGGGCCGCCCAGGCCGCGTCGACCCGGGCGTGCATGCGGTCCAGCCGGCCGGCCGTCCAGGTCACGTACGAGGCGAGCAGTACGACGACGAACACGACCTCGACAACGGTCACGGCGCAACGCGGTCCCGCACCACGGCCAGCCAGCGGCGCAGCGTCTCCGACACCCGGCCCGGGTCGTCGTCCTGCCCGTCGTCCACCACGTCCAGCTCGTCGGTCGTGTCCTCGAGCTCGACCGGCGCTGCGGGCGCGACGGTCTCGTACACCTCGATGACCTGACGGGTGATCTGCGGCCAGTCGTACGCCGTCACCGCCTGCCGCCCGCGCTCGGCCAACACGTCCCGACGGGGGGCGTCGAGCAGCAGGGCAGCCAACTCGGCGGCCAGGGCGCCTGCGTCGCCCACCGGGAACAGCACCCCCGCCCGGCCGTCCTGCAGCACGCGACGGAACGCCTCGAGGTCGCTCGCCACCACGGGCGTACCGCTCGCCATCGCCTCGATCAGCACGACGCCGAAGCTCTCACCGTGGGTGTTGGGCGCGCAGTAGACAGCGCCGCTGGCGTAGACCCCGGCCTTGTCGGCCTCGCGGATCAACCCGAGCAGCTCCACCCGGCTGCGCAGCCCCGGCGGGACCGTCGCCCACACCTGCTCGAGGTCTCCCGGGCCGGCCACCAGCAGCCGGACCTGCGGTACGGCGGCGACCAGGGCCGGGAGCGCCGCGAGCAGCACGGCGAGTCCCTTGCGGTCCTCGTCGATGCGCCCGAGGAACACGACGGTGTCGGCCGGGTCCCGGCCGGGCAGCGGCCGGGCTCCGGCGAAGCGGGCGACCGACACGCCGTTCGGCACCAGCACGGCGTCGGCTCCGAGGTGCTCCATCACCACGCGGCGCGCCGCCGGAGACACTGCGATCCGACCCGTGATCTTCTCCAGTCCTGGCTGCAGGGTCGTGCCGAACACGTGCAGGAACCTGCTGCGGGCGGTAGCGGTGTGGAACGTCGCCACCATCGGGCCGCGGGCGGCGAAGCAGGCCAGCATCGACAGCGAGGGCACGGTGGGCTCGTGCAGGTGCAGCACGTCGAACCGGCCCCGACGCAGCCACCGCCTGGTGCGGGTCAGCGAGACCGGACCGAAGGCCAGCCGCGCCACCGATCCGTTGTACGGCACGGGAACGGCCCGCCCACCCGGCACGACGTACGCAGGGAGCGCCGCGGCCTCGACGTCGTCGACGGGCGTCAGCACCGAGACCTCGTGGCCGAGCGCGAGCAGGCTCTCGGCCAGGTCGCGTACATGCGCCTGCACCCCGCCGGGGACGTCCCAGGTGTAGGGGCAGACGATCCCGATCCTCACCGCGCGACCTGACGGCGCGGGTCGGCGGGGTCGAGGTCGTCGAGCCAGAAGCGCTGCAGCATGTGCCAGTCCGCGGGACTCTCGGCGATGCCGGCGGCAAAGGCGTCCGCCATGCCCTGCGTCATTGTGGGCACGTCGGAGTGCCGGACGTAGGGATGGAAGCGGATCCGCCAGCCGGTCGGGGAGAACGCCAAGGTCACCGGAAGCAGGCGTGCCCCGGTGGCCAGCGCGAGCGCCGCGGGGCCGGCCGGCATTCGCGCCGCCGCCCCGAAGAACTCCACGTCCACCCCGCGGGGCGTGAGGTCCCGGTCGCCCAGCAGGCACAGCGTCCGACCGGCCTCGAGCCGCTCGGTCAGCACCTCGTACGGCGGCCGCGCACCACCTGTGAGCGGCAGCACCTCCATGCCGAGCCCCTCGCGGAAGGCCACGAACCGTTCGTAGAGCGACTCGGGGCGCAGCCGCTCGGCGACCGTCGTGAACGGCGCCCCGGTGACCCCGCACCAGGCCCCCGCGGCGTCCCAGTTGCCGGTGTGCGGGAGCGCCATGATCGTGCCCGTGGCCGCCGCCACCGCATCGCGCAGCAAGTGCTCGTCCACGGTGACGGTCCGCGCGACCACCCGCTCGAGCGGCAACTCCGGCAGCCGGAACACCTCACACCAGTAGCGCGCGTAGGACCGCAGCGCCGCCCGCGACAGGTCCTCCCCCGGAGCGACCCGCTCCAGGTTGGCCCGCAGGCGATCGACCCCCCTGCCGCCCCGCACGTGTGCGAGATCGGCTCCGCTGCGAAACAACTGCTGCGCCAACGACTCCGGCAACGCCCGCACGAAGGCCCACCCGCCGGCGTACGACGTGGCAGTCAGCAGATCCGCGACCCGGGCGACGGCCCCCTTCACGAAGAAGCGGGGGAGGCCTGGCGGTGGACCTCCACCAGGCGCTGGACCACGGTGATCGCCGAGGCGGCCGCGAGCAGGCCCAACGCCACCCCCAGCACCCAGGTGGGGGCGCCGAGCCCGACCAGCAGGGTTCCGAGCAGGACGACGATGAGCCGCTCGGCCCGCTCCGCGATACCGACGTTGCAGGTCATCCCGAGGCCCTCCGCGCGGGCCTTTGCGTAGCTGGTGATCGACCCGGTCACCAGGCAGAACAACGCGAGGGCGAGCAGCCTGCGGTCGTGGCCACCACCGGCGAACCACAGCACCAGGCCGGCGAAGATCGCCGCGTCGGCGAACCGGTCCATGGTGGAGTCCAGGAACGCGCCGAACCGGCTGCCGGCGCCGCGGGCCCGAGCCATCGCACCGTCGAGCAGGTCGGTCAGCACGAACAGGGCGACCAGCGCGGTGCCGGTGAAGAAGTGGCCGGTAGAGAGGAACACCAGCGCGCTCGTGACCGCGCCGACTGTCCCCACCACGGTGACGATGTCCGGGGCGACGCCGGCGCGCAGCAGACCGCGGGCCAGCGGGTCGACGACCCGGCCCACCTGTGGTCGTACGCGCAGATTCAGCACCGTCGCACTTTAGCGGCGGGGCGGGGCACCGAACCCGACCTGCGACGGGAGGGCGCGGCCTGGTGCTTCGGTGTACGACGGGAGACTGTGCGGCGTGACCGAGGTCCCTGCTGCCGGCACCATGCGCCACGTCGTCCTGATCGGCCACCCGGGAGCCGGCACGACGACGCTGATCGACGCGCTGGTGCGACGCGCCGGCGGCTTGGCGCCGGCCGCCACCCCGCCGGTCACCCGCACGGACTGGACGGTTGCCGGAACCCTGCTCCCGCTACGTCCCCCGGTTCGGCCGCCGTCCCCCTCGGTACCCGCCCGTACGACGGCGCTGGGCGCGTCCCGGCTCGTGCACGGTGGCGCGCAGGTGACGCTGCTGGACGTCCCCTCGGACCTGGAGCTGACCGGTGCGCTCGCAGCCGGGCTGCGCGCCGCGGACGCCGCGCTGTTCGTGGTCTCCGCGGTCGGCGGCATCTCGCCACGCCTGGTGCAGCTGTGGGAGCAGTGCGAGGCCCACGAGGTCCCGCGGGCCCTGGTCATCACCCAGCTCGACCAGCCTGGGGCCGAGTTCGACGAGTCCGTGGCGCTGTGCCAACGCCTGCTCGGCGAGGGCGTGCAACCCCTGCAGGTCCCGCTGCATGCCGAGGACGACAGCATCGCCGGCCTGGTCGACCTCCTCGTACCGCACATCCACGACTGGAGCTCCGGCGATCCGGTCGTAGGCGACCTGGACCCGGAGCACCTGCTGCTGGTCGAGGGGCTGCGCGCCGACCTGGTCGAGGCCATCCTGGCCGGCAGTGAGGACGAGTCGCTGCTGGACGCCTACCTGAAGGAGGAACCTCCCCAGCCGGCCGTGCTGGCCCGGGAGTTTTCCTCCGCGGTCCGGCGCGGCTCCCTGCACCCAGTCCTTGCCGTCGTACCGGGCTCAGCCGTCGGCACCGATGAGCTGCTCGACCTGCTGGTGGGTGCCTTCCCCGCGCCGACGGACGCTCGGCCCCCGGTCCTCATGCACCCGGACGGCTCCCCCGCTTCCCAGGTCGGGGGGCTTCTCGTCGTCGAGCTGCTCGCCGACGTCGACACCGCTTCTCCTGTCGCGGGCGCCCCGCCCACCGGGGCCCCATATCTCATACGGGTCCGCTCCGGGACGCTGCTGGCCGCCGGTCAGGCGCTCGTGAGCGCGCGGCCGGGATCCGACCTCATCGTCGCGCACGTCGCCGATCTGCAGCTGGATGACGTCGCTGGAAGCGCAGTCCCGGCACTGGTGGCCGGTCAGCTCGGACTGGTCCACGGACTCGGTCCGGGGCTGGTCTGGAGCACCCTGTCGTCGGCGAAGGACCCGCTCGTACTGGCGCTCCCGGCTCTTCCCCCGCCGCCTCACCCAACGGGTCTCGAGAGCGCCGAGGGCCCGGTGGCGCTCCTGCGGGCGCTCGGGCCCGTCGTCGCGCGCGACCCCACCTCCCGCGTCGAGGAGTCGCCGACCGGTCAGGTACTGCTCTGGTCGCAGGGCGAGCGGCACGCGCAGCTGCTGCTGACCCGGCTCGACCTGGACATCCGGGTGGTCCCGGTGCGTACGCCCCTGGTGCCCGGGCCGGACGGGAGCCCGCACGAGCCCTACAGCGCGGTCCAGGTGCACGTGCCGACCGCCTACGCCCGGGCCGTTGTCAGTCTGCTCGCTTCGAGGCGCCCGCTTTGGACCAGGACCGAAGCGGCGCCTGGCGAGGACCTCACGGTCGTCCTGACCGAGCTGCCGGACGCCGAGACGCTGGACCTGACCGGCGCGCTGGCTGCTGCGTCGCATGGCACGGCGCTGCTCCTGCGCTCACCCGCACCGGAGCGGGCCGGCACGCGCTAGCCGGCCACCGCGTATCCGGCCACCGGGTTGTCACCTCGCGTCTCAACTGCAGCCGACTCAGCAACAGGCCGCTGCTGAGCAACCACAACAGCACACGACCGAGCCGGGTTCGCCCGCTCGTGAGGGTGGGCAATCAGCGGCAGCCCGGCACTCGTGTGCTGTTGTGGTTACCGCTCGCCGGACACCGGGCGTTGAACGGCGGTTGCTCGGAGCCCTGCCAGCACAACAGCAGCTCGGCGGGACGTCTGCCGGGCCGGCCCGGCGTGGACCGCCCCTGCCCACCCCCGCCACCCTGCTGTTGTGCTGGTGCGTGCTGGGCAGTCCCGTGATCAGCTGCGGATCACCGCTCTGCAGGACCGCAGTCGCGAGCCCGACTCGCCCGCCGCGTCGTACGGCACTGCCTTCATCATCCAGCCCTGCCAGCCCCCTTCCCCCCTGATCAAGGCAAAATGCCCTTGATCAGGCTGGGGATCATGGGCATTTCGCCTTGATCACGGCGGAAGGGGTTGCGGTCAGACCTGGGACCAGGCCTGGGCCAGCAGGTCGCGGGTGTCGGGCAGCAGCTGCGGCAGCACCTTGGTCTGCCCCACGACCGGCATGAAGTTCGTGTCGCCGCCCCACCGCGGGACGACGTGCTGGTGCAGATGTGCCGCGATGCCCGCCCCCGCGACGGCGCCGAGATTCATGCCGACGTTGAACCCCTGGGCACCCGAGGCGTGCCGCAGGGCGCGCAGCGCGCGCTGGGTGAGGGTCCCCAGCTCGACGGTCTCCGGCTGGGTCAGCTCGTCGTACCCGCTGACGTGCCGGTAGGGGACCAGCATCAGGTGTCCCGAGTTGTAGGGGTAGAGGTTGAGCACAGCGAAGCAGTGCTGCCCTCGCGCGACGATCAGGCCGTCGCTGTCGGTCAGGCCCGGTACAGCGCAGAACGGACAGCCCTCGCCCTTACCCTCACCCTGGATGTAGGCCATCCGGTGCGGGGTGTAGAGGCGCCCGAAGGCGTCCTGCAGGCCGACGCCTCGCTGCTCCTCGGCCTGCTGCTCCTCGGCCGGCCGCTCCGCAACGGGCAGCTCGGGCGAGTCGCTCACCGGCGCTCCTGGACCGCGGCGACGATTCGGGCGACGGCCTCTGCCACCGGTACGCCGTTGTCCTGCGTGCCGTCGCGGTAGCGGAAGCTCACCGCCCCGAGCGAGACGTCCTCATCGCCCGCGAGCAGCATGAACGGCACCTTCTGCTTCTGGGCGTTGCGGATCTTCTTCTGCATGCGGTCGTCCGAGGTGCCGACCTCGACGCGAATCCCGTGGGTCCGCAGCTGCCCCGCGACGTCGGCCAGGTAGTCGTGGTGCTGGGAAGTGATCGGGATGCCGACGACCTGCACCGGGGCGAGCCAGGCCGGGAACGCGCCGGCGTAGTGCTCGACCAGCACGGCGAGGAATCGCTCGATGGAGCCGAACAGCGCCCGGTGGATCATGACTGGCTGGTGCCGCTGGCCGTCCTCACCCTGGTAGGCCAGGTCGAACCTCTTGGGCTGTTGGAAGTCGACCTGGATGGTGGACATCTGCCAGGAACGGCCGATCGCGTCCCGGGCCTGCACCGAGATCTTCGGGCCGTAGTAGGCCGCGCCACCGGGGTCCGGGACGAGCTCGAGACCGGAACCTTCCGCGGCCGCGCGCAGCGCCTCGGTGGCCTCCTCCCACTCCGCGGGCTCGCCGACGAACTTGTCGGAGTCGTCCCGGGTGGACAGCTCAAGGTAGAAGTCGTCGAGGCCGAAGTCGCGCAGAAGCTCCAAGACGAAGCTCAGCAGCGAAGTCAGCTCCCCCGGCATCTGCTCCTTGGTGCAGTAGATGTGCGAGTCGTCCTGCGTCATCCCGCGCACGCGGGTGAGGCCGTGCACCACCCCGGACTTCTCGTAGCGGTAGACCGACCCGAACTCGAACAGTCGCAGCGGCAGCTCCCGGTAGGACCGACCACGCGCCCGAAAGATCAGGTTGTGCATCGGGCAGTTCATGGCCTTGAGGTAGTAGTTCGCGCCCTCGAACTCCATCGGGGGGAACATGCCGTCGGCGTAGTACGGCAGGTGACCCGAGGTGTGGAACAGCCCCTCCTTGCTGATGTGCGGGGTGTTCACGAACTCATAGCCGCCCTGCTCGTGCTTGGCGCGGGAGTAGTCCTCCATCACCCGCCGGACCGTCCCGCCCTTGGGGTGGAACACGGCCAGGCCGGACCCGAGCTCCTCGGGGAAGCTGTACAGGTCCAGCTCCGCCCCGAGCTTGCGGTGGTCGCGCTTCTCGGCCTCCTCCAGCAGCCGCAGGTGCTCCTTCTGCGCCTCCCGCGACTCCCACGCGGTGCCGTAGATGCGCTGCAGCTGCGGGTTGCGCTGGTCCCCGCGCCAGTACGCCGCCGCCGACCGCATGATCTTGTACGCCGGGATGTCCCGGGTCGTGGGTAGGTGCGGCCCCCGGCACAAGTCGCTCCACGCGACCTCGTCGCCGCGCAGGTTGTCGTAGATCGTGAGCTCGTTGCCGCCGACCTCGACGGACTCCCCGGCATCGCCGAGCCCCTGGTCGCCGGCACCCTGGCCGCCCGCTCCCTTAAGGCCGATCAGCTCGAGCTTGAACGGCTCATGGGCCAGCTCGGTACGGGCGTCCACCTCGGATACGACCCGTCGGCTGAAGCGCTGCCGCTGGCGGACGATGTCCGACATCTTCTTCTCGATCGCCGCGAGATCCTCTGGGGTGAAGGGTCGCTCGGGCAGGAAGTCGTAGTAGAAGCCGTCCGTGATGGGCGGTCCGATCCCGAGTCGGGTCCCCGGAAACAGGGCCTGGACCGCCTGTGCCAGCACATGCGCAGCCGAGTGCCGCAGGACCGCCCGGCCGTCCGGGCTGGCGTAGGGCACCGCCTCGAGGACCTGCCCCTCGGCCACGACGTACTGGAGGTCTCGCAACACGCCGTCGATCCGGGCCACCGCCGTATCGGTGACCTTGGCAGCCGTGAGGACCTCGCCAGCCGTCTGACCCGCTGCTGCCGCCGGCACGGTCACGGACAAGGGCGCGGGCGCAGCAAGCATGCCGACGAGCCTATCGACAGCGCTCGGGCCGGCCCATCGAAAATGGACCGGCCCGAGGGCGCGCGTGGCGCTAGGCGAGCGAGGCGTCCAGCGTGATCTCGACTCCGGTGAGGGCCTTGCTGACGGGGCAGCCGGCCTTGGCCGCTTCGGCGGCCTTGGTGAAGCCCGCCTCGTCCAGCCCCTCGACCTCGCCGACGACCTTCAGGGCAATGCCGGTGAGCCGGAAGCCGCCGTCGGCCTTGTCCGGGCCGAGCGAGACGTCCGCAGTCACCTCGAGGCTCTGCGGCGTACCGCCGGCCTCGGCGATGAGCGCCGAGAACTGCATGGCGAAGCAGGAGCTGTGCGCGGCCGCGATGAGCTCCTCCGGGCTGGTGCTCCCGCCCGCCTCGTCAGCGGCGCGCTTGGGGAAGGACACCGTGTACGTGCCGGCCTTGCTGCTGGTGAGCTCGACCTGGCCGGAACCGGCCTCCAAAGTGCCGTTCCAGGCGGTGCGTGCGGTACGGGTGGGCATGCGGATCTCCTCGGTGTCAGGGGGAAGGCGGGCTCGGGGCGATAGGCGCCTCAGAGCAGGACGACAACCTGCTCCGCCCCGACATTCCCGCGCGATGGTGGACAGGTGGCGCCGGATGAGGACAGTCTGGTGGCATGACGAGCCCCGCAACGCAGACCTACAGCCAGAGCTTCGCGCAGCAGGAGCAGGCTCACGACGTCGAGATGTGGCGGGCCGCGGAGACCGTGCGCGCCCGCGTCTCAGACCCTGAGGGACGGCACGAGTTGCTCGGCGCTCTTGGCCTGCTCGACGTACGGCGCCCCGGCCAGGGCTAGCCGAGCGCGAGCCGCAGGCTAGCCGAGCGCCTGACGACCGGTCCGGACCGCGAGCACGACGGCGGAGCCGAGAAACAGCGCCGCCGTGATGAGCAGCCAGCGGTGCAAGTAAGGCGCTTCGTCCAGCCCGCTGGCTGCGCCGTACGGTCCCTCGCTGCGGCGCAGGATCAGCGGGAAGAACACCAGCAGCAGCAACCCGGACAGCAGTGCCGGAGCTCGCAGGTAGTTCACTGTGCCCCGGGCAGGTGCTGTGGCTCGGGCGGGTGCTGCGGCCCGGTGTCGGCGCAGGCCGGTCAGCGAACGGTCGGCGAGTGCGTACAAGGGGAACAGCACGAGGTCGTGGGCGATCACGGCGCCGAGGAACCACAGCCCGATGCGGACGGCCGCGGGGTTGCCGGTCACCTGCAGCGCTGCGTACGCCGACAGCGCGAAGCAGGCAAGCAGCGAAAGCAGGTGCAAGGGCGAAGCGCCGTACCGGCCGCGCCACCAGGCGGTCACGTCAGCGGCCCGTCGAGCTCGATCCGCGCGACCCACTTGGTGTTGTGCACCCCGGGCAGGGCCGGGACAATGACCCGAGCCGGGTAGCCGTGATCGGCCGACAGGTCAGCGCCGTTGACCTTCAGGGCCAGCAGGGAGTCGCCGTCGGTGAGCTGCCCGCCGTTGAGCACGGCGCGGGCGAAAACGCCGGCCTTCTCCAGGCTGTGTACGAGTGCGTGCTGCGGGTCGGGGGTCCCGGCCAGCCGGGCGAGCTCACGCAGCCGTACCCCGGACCAGGTCTGGACGGTTGACCACCCCTCTACGCAGGCGATCGGCAAGGACGCGGTGTGCTGCGGCATCGCCAGCAGCTGGTCCCGGGACAGCGAGACCGTACTGGCGCCGACCACGGTCAGCCGCCAACCGGGCCCGGTGTCCCGCGGCGTGACCTGGGCGCTGCGCGCGGTCCGGTTGACCTGGAAGTCGGTGGGGCCGCTGCCGTAGGAACGCCCGCGCGGTGACAGCAGGGCCGTGGAGCGCGGACCGATCGTCTCCCCGATGGTCACGGCCGTCACGGCCAGGCTGGCGCCCCCGACCAGGCCCAGCAGGCCGCGCCTGGACAGCGTGGGCGCCGACGGCTCCTGGGCAACCAGGCCGTGGACGTCCGGTGGCTCGGGCACCGTATCGGCCAGGGGCGTACGCAGCTCGCTGCGCAGTCGCCGGCTCCGCAGCGACCGGCGCATCGTGGGGAACTTCAGCCCGACGTGCAACACGAACGAGGCGATGAACACCCAGGCGCCGTAGTAGTGCGCGGTGTAGAAGTCGAAACCCAGGTCGCTGTAGTCGTACTGCGTGTTCAGCACCCCGGTGCTCAGCTCGAACAGGATGCTGCCGACCAGCAGGGCCAGGCTGAGTCGTTCGAGCACCTGCGCGAGCGACCGCGCCGGCGGCCAGGAGAACAGCTTTGGCATCACCGACCACAGCTTGGCGAGCACGACGGGGATCAGCGCCAGGCCCAGGCTGACGTGCAGCCCCTCGTTCAGCCGGTACAGCCAGGCGGGGTGGGTCGGCCAGGTGAACAGCGGCAGGTGCAGACCGTGGGTGGTGGAGGGGAAGGCGTTGCCGGCGAACTGCGGCTGGTAGGCGATGTAGGACAGCAGGCCGGTCACGATGACGATCGGGAGGCCGACGAGCAGCACCGAGGCGAACACCGACGTCAGCCAGGTCCCGCGCAGGGGGCTGCGCCACAGCGAGCCGCGGAACAGCTGTCCCGGCGGCCGCAGTCGTTCGAGCGCGCGCCACAGCCCGACTGGCGCGCCGTACGCCGGCTCCTCCCCCACCCGGGCCGGACCGTCGTCGACGACGTCGGTGCTCACCCGGCCCGGCCCAACCGCCGGGCCAGCGGCACGAGCGCCCCCGACCGGCCGGTGCGCACGAGCAGACCGGCGACCGCCTGCAGGTCCTCGACCAGGTCGATGTCGCGCAGCACCGGGAGCTCGGCAACCCGCAGCCCGTACGACGTGAGCCGCTCGCGTTGCGCGGCACCCGTCCCGGGCGTCGACATCGGTACGCCGTGCAGCAGTCCGGGGTCGGCCCCGGTCAGACCCAGTGCCCACCAGCCGCCGTCCTCGGTGCAGCCGAGCACGGCGTCGGTGTCCACATCGAGCAGCTGCCGCAGCGCGTCGTCCAGCAGGTCGGGGGTCATCTGCGGAGTGTCCATCCCCACGAGCAGCGCGGGTAGTGACGAGTCGGTGAACGCGGTCTGGAAGGCGGCTGCCAGGCGTACGTCCAGACCCCCCTCGACCTGCGGGTGGACGGCCAGGTCGGCGAGCCCTAGCCCGTCGGGGGAGCCGTCGAGCACCACGACGATGCGCGCCGCCGAGCCGGCGCGCAGGACCGCGACGGTGTCCTGCAGACAGGCCGCCGCGACCTCCGCCGCCTCGGCAGCACTCAGTGCGGGGGTGAGCCGAGTCTTGACCCGCCCGGCCACCGGTTGCTTGGCGATCAGGACGAGCTGGGCGGGGAGGGTGATGTCGACTCCAACGGGCACGGGGAGCGGAAGCAGAAGCGGTCCTGCAAGCGTGCGGGGACTACTTGGCCGGGAGCTGCAGGGTGATCTTGGCGACGCCGACCGGGAAGAACGGCGTGAGGGCCTTAGTGCCGTAGGTCATGTTGAGCAAATCGGTCGCGGCCTTGGTGAGGCTGACCTTGGTGCCCTCGAGGATGCCGAAGCCGGGCTCGGACGTGGTGTCCAGGGGCTTGAGGGTGCGGCCGTCCAAGAACATGATCGGCGCCTGCATGACGACCGACTTGCCGTTGGCGGAGACATCGCCCATCAGCATCGACTTGCCTGCATCGACAGTGAAGTTGGTGAGCTCGACCTTGGTCTTGCCGTTGGTGAGGCTGATGCCGGAACCCTCGTGCTTGATCATGCTCTCGACGTAGGGGTCACGTGAGCCGGGCGCGTAGTAGGTGGCCGTACCACCGGTGATCGGGAAGATGAGCGAGCCGTCGGTGAGCTTGGCGGTCCCGACGACGCCGGGCTTGAGCTTCAGGCTGGTCAGGCCGGCAAGGAACATCGGGTCCAGCTTGACGGCGGTGCTCTTGCCCTTGAGGTCGGTCAGGGCGGCGGCGGGCGTCGCCGCAGCGCTGGGAGCAGCGCTGGAGCCGCCGTTGGCGGTCGTGCTGGTGCTGTTGCTGCCGCAGGCGCTCACCGTGAGGGCGAGGGCCGCGGTCGCGACGATGGCGGACAGGGACTTGCGCATGGGGGTCCTTCCGGGACTATGGCTCAGGCTGATGAGTCACGAATCGTTCGGGACGGTTCGCCCGCGGTTCGTGTGAGCCGGGGCACGGCGCCCGTTTGTGACCGGACTGTGACGCGCTGCGCTGAGGGCTTGTACGGGGAGCATCCGGGCAGGTGGGCTGAGCGAACGCGGGACGACCGCGGCCCCCTGCGAGGAGATCCAGCACGTGAGCATTGCTGTCTATGACGTCGGGCTGACCCGCGGGCGCACCCTCACCGTGGACCACCGGGACGGGTCGGCGACCGTGCTGGACCTGCCACGATGGCTCGGCCCGGCGCGCGGCGCGGATCACTCCCTGTTGGAACGGGTCGTCGGTCCTGCCCTGGATGTGGGGTGCGGCCCGGGACGGCTGGTGGCCGCTCTGGCTGCTCGAGGCTGTCCGGCCCTCGGGCTGGACATCGCCCCGTCCGCAGTGCAGATGGCCCAGCGGGCCGGCGGCGCTGCTCATCTGGGGTCGGTCTTTGGCGACGTGCCGGGCGCGGGGACCTGGTCCGCGGCCCTGCTCATCGACGGCAACATCGGCATCGGCGGTGACCCGGTCGCCCTGCTGCGCCGATGCGCGGAGCTGCTCGCGGCCGGGGGCCGGGTCCTGCTCGAGCTGGCACCTCCGGGCTCGGCCTGCGGGTCGGAGCAGCTGCGCCTGCGGGACGACGCCGGCGCGGTCGGGCGCTGGTTCCCCTGGGCCACGGTCGGGGCGCACTCGGTAGCGCAGACCGCCGGGGCGGCCGGGCTCGAGGTGGTCGAGCAGTGGTCGGCCGGCGACGAGCAGTGCGACGGAGGAGGCGTCCGCTGGTTCGCCGCCCTGGCCGGCGCATGAGCCGGGTCGGTGCGGCTCTCCTGCTGCTGCTCCTGGCCGGAGCCGGCGCGTGCTCCTCCGGTTCGTCCCCACCGACCCGGCCACGACCCCTGATCGCTGCGCCCGAACCGGCGCACGCACCCGTGCCAGCCGTACGCCCGGCCGGGACCGTCCTGGCGCTGGGCGGCCACCCGGAGGGCGTCGTGGCCGACCCGGTCAGCGGTCTGGTCGTCGTGGCGCTGCGCGGCCCGGATCGGCTCGTCCTCGTCGACCCCGCCGCCCGTCGGGTGGTGCGGACCGTCGCCGTGCCGGCCTCCGCCCGCCACCTCGAGCTCGTCCCTGAAGGCGGCGCGGTGCTCGTGCCGGGCGAGGACACCGACCTGGTGACCCGGGTGGAGCTGCCGTCCGGCCGAGTGACTGGCTCGGTCGGGGTCGGCAAGCAGCCGCACGACGTCGCGGTGGTGGGCGACGGCTCGCAGTACGTGGCGGACGAGTTCGGCGGCGCGGTCTCGCTCGTCCGCGGCGGTGCGGTCGTACACACCTTCTCGGGCCTGCTGCAGCCGGGCGGCGCCGCGGGAACGGGTGATACGGCCACCGTGGTCGACGTACGGGCTCGGCTGCTCCACATCTACCGCAGGGACAGGGAAGTCGCGGCGCTGCCGGCCGGCGAGGGGCCGACGCACGCCGTCGCCCTGCAGCCCGGCAGCGTCCTGGTCACCGACACCACCGGCGGCGCCTTGCTGCGCTACGACGTCCGCGGCGCCCCCCGCCTGGTTTCCTCCACCCCCCTGCCCGGCCAGCCCTACGGCACGGCGTACGACGCGCAGCGTGGCTTGGCCTTCGTGACCGCGACCGGCCGCAATCTGCTGGCGGCCTACCGGCTCAGCGGTCAGGGCCTGAGCCAGGTGCGCACTTGGCCGACCGTGCGCAACGCCTACTCGGTCGCTGTCGTGCCGAAGACCGGCCGGCTCGTCGTGCTCAGCGAGAGCGAGAGCCAGCTGCAGTTCATCGACCCTTGACGCCTGCCGCCGCCGTCAGGACGGGGCCGCGGTGACCGTGAGCCAGCCGCCGCCGGAGGACCTGATCACCGGCCCGTCCGACAGCAGCGCCACGGCGGCGTGCGCGACGTCCACCGGCAGCAGCCGCCAGCCGAGCTGACGCGGCTGGTGCCCGGGCCGGGGCCGGTACACGCCGAGGCTCAAGCACCGGTCCGTGCTGCAGTGCCGGTACGGCTCACGGGTCCAGGCCGCCGGGACTGCCGTCCCGCCGCATCCCGTCACCGAGACCGCCGTCAGAACCAGGGCAGCACCTGCCAGTGGGCAGGCCCGGCTCCGACCGGCCCGGTCCACCACGAGCAGGTCCCCGGGCCGACCACCCGACAGCGTCACCCGGAGCGGCACCTGCGTCGCGGCCAGCCGGTTCTGGCGCCGCAGTACGTAGGAAAGTCGGGCCCCTGGCCGGTAGGGGTCCTCGGGCAGCTGGAGCAGGTCCGGGACGGGCGCCCCGGCCGGTGGGACGGGCAGGCGGGCGGCCAGCGCGAGGCCGGTGCGACCGGGCCGGTTCAGCAGCTCGCTCACGGGGTGGCCGAGGTAGGGCGGGTCGACATCGAGCAGCAACTGGCCGCGGGCGACCGCAACCGCACGAAGGACCGTACTGGTGCCCCGGGCATTGTCCCTGGCCCGCCCGACGGCGCTGAATGACGCAACCCCGTTGACGACCAGGGCGGCGATGGTCACCGGAACGAGCAGCGCCGCCCGCCGTCGCGCGGCGGTCACCAGCAGCGGTGTCGCGGCCAGGGCAAGGGGCAGGGCGAGCGGGAGGGCGTAGAAGGGTCCGACGACGTGAGGACCACCCCACAGCACCGAGGCGTTGTAGGGGCCCCAGAAGCCGAGGTAGGCCACCAGCAGCAGCCCGGTCGAGCAGAGCAGTGCGCGCAACCCGAGGTCGAGCCGGCGCCAGTGCCGCAGCGACAGCAGGGCTCCGGGCAGCACCAGCGCCCCCACCGTGACCCAGGACAGCGGCGCCACGACCAGGTGGACGACCAGCCCCTGGAGCCCCTGCACAGGCCCGAACTGGTGGGGCGCGTCCTCCGGGAACAGCCGCCGCACCCCGAATCCGAGCCTGTCCTGCGGCTCGAGCAGGGCGAAGGGCAACCGCAGCGCGTTGCCGGTGGCCAGGGCGTCGTAGGCCAGGACGGCGGCGGTCAGCGGGAGCGCACCGATGCCGCTCAGCGTGATGCTGCGCAGCAACGTCCCGCGGGACCGGGCCTGCCGGGCAGCCAGCAGCAACGGCGGTACCAGCAGAACGAGCGCATCCAGCGGACGGGCGCAGGCTGCCGCGACTCCGATCAGGCCCAGTGCGACCAGGGCCGCCGGTCGCAGGTCCCGCTTGGCCAGCACCAGCAGCAGCAGCAGCCAGCCGGCGAGCAGCAGGACCAGGAACGGCAGGTAGGACAGCACGAGCCCGGACTGGGCCAGGGTCAACGGAGACAGCGACAGGATCGCGGCCGCGAGCAACGCGGGGCGGCTCCCCAGACCGACCGCGCGCCCGATCCAGAACGCAAGGACCGTCGTCGCGGCGGCCAGCACGGCCAGCACGGGCACGACCGACCCGGTGAGCAGCAGGCCGAGGGCGTACAGCCCGCTGACCAACGGCAGGTACTTCGGCACCAGGCCGTGCGGCCCCGGCGCGTAGAACCAGGGCTGGTACGCCGACGGCGGGCTCGGTACGGACAGGAACAGGTGACCGCGGGCCAGGTCCCGTGCGGCCTGCAGGTAGACGACCTCGTCGTTGTCCAGCGACCCACGGGGGAACAGCAGCTCGTGGACGGCCACCGACAGGGCCGCCGCCAGGACCGCGAGCGCCAGGACGGGCAGCTGTCGCCGTACGGCAGGGCGGGGCCCGACGCCTGTACGCGGCTCAGAGGTCGTTGTGCTCATCTCGGCACCCTCGCAGCCCAACGGTGGCGCAGGACCGCAGTGAGCCCGATCCCGGCGGCGGCGGCCGCGTAGCTCACCTTCGGCCAGACCGACTGCTCGACGAGCACGGCGTCGAAGTAGGTCGTGTAGTTCGCCACGAGCACCAGGATCCACTCCGGGCGCCGAGCCAGCGCGGCGCAAGCCATCAGCAGGGCGCAGTACCACGCGTTGCCGGGGGTGACGAGCAGGAACGCCCCGCCGACGACCAGGACCACCCGACCCGCGACGGCAGTAACGTCGCCGTACAGCGGGCGGAGCACCGAGGCCAGCACCAGTGCCAGCAGCAGGACGGCGACCGTGACGGAGGCCCCCGTGCCGGACAGGCCGAGCAGACCGACCAGCGCGAACCGATCCCCTGAGGCGTAGCCGTTCTCGGTCAGGTAGCCCGGCAGGTAGCCCACGACCTGGGTCCCGACCGCGGCGATGTGCGGGGCGTAGAGCGCGGCGGCGGTCAGCAGGCCGGCCGCTACGAAGGCGCCGGTGCGGCGGGGCGAATGGCCGAGGCGAGGCAACGCGGCGGCGGCCAGGGCTGCCGGGTAGAGCTTCACCAGGGTCGCGAGGGCGACGAGGACGCCGGCCGCGGCCGCAGCACCGGCTCGCACGTTCGAACGCCCGAGCACCGCGACCGCGGCGACGCCGAGAAGTGCTGCTAGCACGTCGATGTGGCCGTCCATCCCGGCCTCGAGCGCCGCGAGGGGGGTGGCGGCGTACAGCAGGGCCCAGGCGGCTGGACGTCCGGCGCGGCGCAGCAGGACGACGAGCAACCCCGTCAGGGCCAGGCTGTACACCGCGGCGGGCAGCTCGGCCTGGAGCTCGCGTGCGGACCACGGGGTCACGGCGTACCCGGCCCGGAAAGCCAGCTGCGCAGCGGGCGGGTAGATCGTGCGGACCTCGGGCCGGTTGATGGTCGTGCAGCCCGGCAGCTTGCCGTCTCCGGCGAAAGGATCGGCCCGGGCCGAGCGCGGCAGCTCACTGCGGCGGGTCGTGCAGCCGGTCAAGGAGGGCCACAGGAACGGCTCGTGCAGACGGGTCAGCTGTGGGGAGTCGGGCGGCGCGGCGTAGGGGTCCAGCCCGGCGGCTGCGACCCGGCCGTCCCAGACGTAGCGGTAGAGATCGTCGGACAACGCAGGACCGGCGAGCAACGCGATTACCTGGAGGGCCAGCGCGACGGCGAGAACCAGGGCGCCGTCACTTCTCCTGGGTGCGGCGGCCAGGAGCAGGCAGGCACCGGTGCCGCCCGTCGTCCAGAGCGCGACCAGGATGAACAGGTGCCAGCGGCCCACCTCGATGCCGCCGGAACGGCCCACGAGCAGGGCCAGCACGAGGCAGGCAATGAGCAGGAGCAACCCCGCAGCACGACGTCCTGCGGTGCCCGGTACGGTCACGACGGGTTGCACGGTGCTCGGCGGACCTTCGAGCGGCGAGGACATGGGTGGGCGTAACAGGACTCGAACCTGTGACCTCTGCCGTGTGAAGGCAGCGCTCTAACCGACTGAGCCATACGCCCGGGACGCGGTCGAGGCTAGCGCACCAGGCCGGCCCGGCTCAGGTCACGTTGCCGGCGACGACCGCCGGCCGGGTGCTCAACGGTGGTGCAGTCCGGGAGGCCTCGTGGGTGACGGCCAGGCTCTGCACGGCCCCGGGGCCGGAGTGCAGACGCAGGCCACGGACGACGTCCAGCCCGCTCTTGCTGACGTCAAAGGTGCCGACGGCACGCTTGTCCCCGAAGCGGCTCACCTCCCACAGCACATAGGTGGAGTTCTGCTTGTCGTTGGGCGCGAGGCCGTCTACTACCAAGGAGACCGCGTCGCCGTGCAGAACGGCGACGGCCTGCACGTTCTTGCCGGCGCCTGCCAGCGGGACGCTCTTGCTGCCGGTGTCCTCCAGGACGCGGACGGTCGAGGCCAGCCGCTGGCCCCACGCGACCTGCTCCTTGTTGTCGTGCTGCAGGGAGCTGTTCATCGCCGCCAGCCCGACCACGAGCGCAGCGGCCGCCGCGATGCCGGCACCCACCGACGTACGCCGCAGGTCGCGAGGGGCCAGGCGGCCCAGCCGGCGGTGACGGGCAGCGTCCAGGGACACCGGCGCCGGGAACGAAGACTCGCGCGCGGAGCGCCGGACGCCGTCCCGGATCCCAGTCAGCAGGGCCGCAGGGGGCTCCGCGGCCTCCACCCCGTACGCCAGGTGGCTGAGGGTCTCGCGGTGCTCGGCGACGTCCCGCTCGCACTGCGCACAGCCGGGCAGGTGGGCCAGGAACAGCTGCTCGTCCTCGGGTTCGAGCGCGGACAAGGCGTGGCCCACCGCGAGCTCGGCAAACAGCTCGTGCGCCGTCGGGCGGCCGGGGTCGGTCACGGGAGGTCCTTCTGGGGGGCCAGGCTCTGAGTCAGCTCGGACAGGTCATCGGGGAGGGGGGCGTTGCTCAGGCCTTCCAGGGAGCCGCGCAGGCGCTTCATCCCGGCCAGCATCCGGGTCTTGACCGTGCCGAGCGGCGTGGAGGTCAGCCCGGCGATCTCGCGCTGGGTGTACCCGCCGAAGTAGGCCAGGGTGAGCGCCTCGCGTTGCGGGTCCGGCAGTGTGGTCAGCGCCTCGCGCACCCGCTCGCGGCGCAGCAGGGACCACACCTCGTCGTGCACCTGCGGGCCGTCGGCCTCCCGCCCGTCCAGCGCCTCCGCGGTGACGCGCCGCTTGCGCAGGTTCTCCTCGCGGCGGACCGCGTCCACGGCTTTGTGGTGGGTCATCGACAGCAGCCAGGTCGAGAATCCGCCGCGGGCGACGTCGAAGCGAGCCGCGTCCCGCCAGACGGCCAGGAAGACCTCCTGCACGACGTCCTGGGCGAACTGCTCGTCGGTGAGGATGCGGCGGGCCAGCCCGTAGCAGGCCCGGCCGTACCGGCCGTAGAGCGCCTCGAGGGCTCCGCCGTCGCCCTCGGTCACCCGAGCGACCAGGGCCCGGTCCTCGAGCCCGTCGTACGCGCCGCTCCGCTCGAAGGCTGCCGCGGCATGCGGGGAACCGGTCCGGCTCCTCGGCGTCGTCACAACGGGGGTCCTCACGAGAAGGGTTCGTGTCAGAGCGCCCATCGGATGGGTCCGCTCGACGATACCGCTCTGCGCCGATCGGGTGAGCCCCTGTTCCTCCCGAGGTTGGAGCGCCTGCTATGGGGGATCCTGTCGGTCCCGGGTCAACGCTGCGGCCCGTGTCACAGGAGGTAGGTCCCATGACGCCGCGCCCGGTCACGGTCCACACCGAGCTCCAGCTCCGCCTGGTCGTACCCGGCGCCCCCCCGATGCCGGTACGGGCCACACTCCGGTACGACGCGGCCGACCCGTACGCGCTGCAGATCGGCTTCTACACCGGCTGCTCGCAGGACGGGGACGTCGTGGAGTGGACCTTCGCGCGCCAGCTGCTCACCGATGGTGTCGCCGGGCCGGTGGGCCAGGGCGACGTGCAGGTCTGGCCGTCCACGAGCGCCGGCGAGGCAGTGGCCTGCCTGTCGCTGTCCTCACCGTCCGGCCATGCCCTGTTCGAGCTACCGCTGCCCGAGCTCGTGGACTTCCTGACCATGACGTACGAGGCCGTCCCGACCGGCTCCGAGGGCGAGTTCGTCGACGTCGACAGCGAGTTCGCGCTGCTGCTCTGGGCCGAGCCCGGGACCTGAGCCCTCTGCTAGTGTCCGCAGTCGTCACAGGGCCGTCAGAGTCCTGGCGTACGCGGACGTGGCTCAGTGGTAGAGCATCACCTTGCCAAGGTGAGGGTCGCGGGTTCGAATCCCGTCGTCCGCTCGGAACGGCGCCCTCGGGCGTGATGTCGGTTCCGGAGGGTCCTTCGGTCCGGCCGGGTGGCCGAGTGGTTCAGGCAAGGGCCTGCAAAGCCCTGTACGCGGGTTCGATCCCCGCCCCGGCCTCCGCGTCGGCTGCGGCACAACTGCACAGCATGGGCGATTGGCGCAGTCTGGTAGCGCGCTTCCCTGACACGGAAGAGGTCACAGGTTCAAGTCCTGTATCGCCCACACACGGTTTTACGCACACGTCGGGCGGCAATCAAGCTGAAATGCCAGGTCAGAGCCTTTTTCTGCCGGCCGTTCATCTCTTCTGTGCATCATCACACGTCACCCTGCCTCTGGGTACCAGAGTAAGGTTCAGTAAGGTTTTCCTGGCAACCCTACAGAATCCCTTAGCACAACCAGAGCCGCGACCTTAGTGCGGAAGAGGTGTCGACCGTCTAGGTTCGCTGCGTGACCACCGGGCGCGACGCCATGCAAGGGATCAAGCCAGCCCTAAACCGGGCGACCAGGACCCAGCGAGAGCGCGGCGGCGAGCTGATGTGGCGGGTCGTGGTCTACGACCCGATGGCGCGGCGACAGGTCGAGAAGCTGGCCTGTGGCCTGGAGGATGCCCGGCGGAAAAGGGACGAGCTCAGCGCCGTTGTCGCCGCGACCACCCGTGCCGAGACGGAATGCGTCGCGGCGGCCGGAATAGAAGCGGCGGTCGTAGATCGGGACCGTTACGACATGCACGGGATCAAACCGGACCTTGACCGCAAGACCAAGGTCCAGCGAGTGGTCGGCGGCGAGCTGATGTGGCGAGTCATCGTCTACAACCCGAACCTGGGCAAGCAGGTCGAACGGTCGGCCCGCGGGCTCCTGGTGGCCAGGCGCATCCGCGCCGACCTCCGTGCCAATGCGGTCAAGCCTGTGTGGAAGGCGGTGGTAGCCGACGCCAACTCGATGACCGTGCGGCAGTGGGCGCAGCACTTCCTGGAGTACTACGCCACCGGCGACGACGGCGAACCCCGGCCGGCAACGAGCATGGAGAATGCCCTGCAACGCTTGGAGCTCTATGTCCTGCCCAACATCGCTGACCGGACGATCACGAGCGTCACGCTGCCTGAGCTGGAGGACATGATCGCCGGCCTGACGCGCCTCGACGGCAGGCCGCTGGCCAAGAGCAGTCGCGAGAGTGTCGCTGCCACCGTCAAGACGGTGTGGGCGATGGCAAAACGACGTGGCGTCATCATCGGTGAGAACGTCGCTGAAGACCTGCACACGAACTGGGGTGGATCGGCGGCGTCAGAGCGCCGGCTGATCAAGCCCTCCCTGACGGCCGTGGACCACCTCGCCGACGCGATGGGAGACCTCGGTGACGTCGTCTACCTATTCGCCTTCACGGGGATGCGTTGGGAGGAGGCCTCGGGAGCCTGGTTGTCCGATGTCTACTGGGAGGACCGGCTCCTGGGCTGCAGCCGAACCGCGCCGGTGGTGAGGGGCAAGCGCGTGCCGCCGGTGCCTGGAGCGCGGATGAAGTCACGGCACGCCCGGCGCGACATCCTCATCGTCGACGAGGCGGTCGGGCCGCTGCAACGGCTGACCGCACGTGCCCAGAGCAAGCCACCCGACGCCGAGCCAGTCCTCATGACCGGTGAGCGAGGTCGAGGTCCGCTGCATTACCGGACCTGGCGCAACAAGCTCAAGCAGGCCCAGGCCGCCACCGGCGTGCCCTACACCGCCCACGAGCTTCGGCACGTCTACGCGAGCATCCTGATCGATGCAGGGCTGTCCGACGAAAGAGTCGCCAGATATATGGGGCACTCCAGTGGGCTCTACACCCGCAGGCTCTACGGCCACTGGTTCCCGCAGGACAGCCGTGCCGACGCTGAGCACCTGTCAGCCTCAATCGCTGCGCTCCGCCAGCGGGAGTCAGCGGTAGCCGAGCGATTTCAGCTTCGGAGTCAGGAGTGAACCCTCACCCGCCTTGCGGCGAGTCCGCGGGGCGGTCGTCGCGTGAGTGAGGAGCACGTCCCGGCCAACCGCTGCGGGCTTGGTCCATGCCTCGATTTCGAGGCGGTCAAATCGCAGCGCCTTGCCTGCCTTCCGGAAAGGGATGGCTCGTCGTTGCACCAGGCCGCGGATCGCGTCCGCCGTCAGCCCGAGCCACTCCGACACCTCCGCTACGGTCAGAAGAGGGTCAGGAGTCACCGGGACGCCCATGCGCCGTGGAGGTTGCTGAGGGCCGCGGCTGAGCCGGGACGCGCGACCGGCCCTCTTTGACGAGTGCCCGGGCGAGCCTCCACAACGAGCGCCACGATCCCTGCGCAGCGCAGCGTGACGAGGATGAACGCGGGCACCTGAGGACACGGGCGTCGAGCGTCAACTGCATCGCACTCGGGCGCGGCATGGCCGAGCTCAGGGACAGAAGCTTGGTCTGCGGCGGCGCCGTGAGGTGACTTCCCGGGGCTGTCTTGCGTCTTACGGCTGAGGGTCCTGCCCCTTGGTTCGCGGTTCCCGTCCGTTGGTTCTACCCGGCCGTTGGCGCGGCTGACGCCGTGCCGGTTGCGCTCGCGCTGGCGCTGTGCGCCACCACTGCCCGACCCGGTGCGGGATCTACCACCAGCCAGCACTTGCCGTTCGAGCAGCGAGCGCGGCACGGGCGTCTTCAGGGGCAGGACCTCAGACAGGTCGTCACAGGCGAGGCACCGTTGATCAGCCAGGACGGCGAGGGAAAGGCGGGCTGGTGCCGCTCGTAACCGCCTGATGTCACTCATGTGGTCACATGCGCTGAAGGTCGCGGCTTCGCGCCGGTATCGGCGTGGCCTTGGGCTGGCGTCGCCGGTTGTTCGACTCGGCGCGTCGTCCGCTGGCAAGCACCGGAGGGAGAGCCGCTGGTGGTGCGCGGCGTCGCAGTCGAGAAGATGAGTCCGAGTCGGCAGCCTGCACACATCACCTGGTCACCTCCCGACCACAACAGCAGCACCAGCCACCCGCAGGCCCTGCGACGCTCGGTGCCGCCTGCGATTGCGAATCGGCAACGAACCAACTGCTGTGGTTTCGAGGGTCGGTACCGCTGACAGGCGCGGAGATCGCCAGATCTTCGATCGTGAGAAGCGTGAAGTCTGACGTTGGAAGCTCGGACGGCATTTCGGCTCTGAGTCCTCGTTGGCTGCTGCTGGTCGTCACCGTGTCTCGTTGGTTCGCGATGTCAGAGCGGGAAGCAAAATGCCTGGGTCGGGGCGAGGAGCACGACGGGTCACGGCGCACGCCCGATGTCCGTTTCGCGATTTCGGGCGAAGTGGGCCTCACGTGCGGCGAGGTCCGCATGGGTGGTGCGTTCGCGGCGGCTGTGACCGGTGTCGTCACCGAGCGGCATGTCGGGGCGGTGGGTGCAGTCGGCGCAAGCGGTGCGGTCCCAGGCGTCGATGCGGTGCACTCCGCGGTTGAGGCGGTCGTGCCAGGCGGTCCCGTCGCCGGCGCGTGCTTGGGGGTCGAGATACGTGCCGACCCCGGCGGAGCGAAGAGCGGAGAGTTCTTCAAGGATGGATGGGCGTACCAGCAGGGTGGGATGCGTTCGTGGAGGCTGTACCGGTCGTGGAGCCACTCGGTCCAGTCGGTCAGCAGTCCCCACTGCTCTGCTGCCCGGTCTCTGTCGAGGGCGGCCCAGTTGACGAGTCGTTCGCCGAGGGCGGGGTTGTCGGCGAGCCGTTCGAGCAGGTACTCGACTTGCGCGCTGAGGACGAAGACTTCGTCGGCGAGGTACAAGCTAGTCATCGACATGTGCTCCTGTCGGGTTCGCTGTCGGTTTGGGTGTCGATGTCGCTCGTCGCTAGTCGGACTACGCCGATCATCCGAGGGCTGCACCGTGTGCGGAGTAGAAGGCGAGGGGGTCGACGGGGTTGTCTCCGGGCCGGGTTTCGAAGTGCAGGTGCGGTCCGGTGCTGCGGCCTTCGTTGCCGCTGTGGGCGATCAGCTGGCCGGCCTGCACGGCTTGGCCGACAGTGACCGTCCAGCCACTGATGTGGCCGTAGACCGTGATGACGTTGCCGGGGTGCCGAATCTTGACCCACTGCCCGAAGCCGGCGACGGGGCCGGTGGCGACGACGGTGCCGTTGCTCGCGGCGTAGATCCGCGTACCGATGGGCGCACTGAAATCGACGCCGGCGTGCAGGCGTCCCCAGCGGATGCCGAACCCGGAGGTGATGGGGGCACCGTGGATGGGCCGGACCCAGCTGCCTGGCGGACCGGCGCCGGCTGCGGTGGCGGCCGGGTCGGCGTAGGTGGCTGTGAGGTTGCGGATCCGGACGACGTAGCCCTGGGTCTGGGCGTACGGCGGGACGCCGTGGTAGCGCTGGACCGCTCCGAGGCCCGCGTTGTAGCCGGCCAGGGCGAGGTCGATGGCCTCGCCGGTCAGGCTCGTGCCGGCGGTGACCGCGGCGAGCAGTTTGCACATGAACGAGGCTTGGCTGGCGATCGCGTCGGCCGGGTTGAATGGGTCACGCATGCCGTCGCCGTCACCGTCGATGCCTTCGCCGAGCCAAGTGCCGGGCATGAACTGCGACAGGCCTTGCGCGCCGGTGGGGCTGACGGCGTTGGGGTTCCAGCCGGACTCCTGCTCGAGCTGGGCGGCGAGCAGCGGGGCGGTGATGCCGGGGCAGGTCCGGGCGGCCTTCTGCACCAGGGCCTCGTACTCGGCCGGGACGACGCCGGGGCGCAGCACGCCCGGGGCGGCCGGGGCCGCCGCAGCGTCGGCGGCGATGCCGCCGCCGAGCAGCATCAGGAGCATGACGACGAGCGCGACCGGCGCCGAGATGATCGCTGCGACCAGGTACCGCACGGCCGGGGACTTGCCAGCCTGGCTCGCGGCCAGGGCCGCTGCGGGGGCGGCCATCAGCGCTCCGTCTGGGTCGGCGGCAGGGGCTGCGCGGCGATGTCGCCGACGAACCAGCCCGCGGCCGGGTCGTGGACGGTCAGGCAGTCGAGCCGGTAGGGCGCCATGGCGGTCGCCCACCCGTCGGCGACGCGGGCGGTGCCGGTGACCGTGACGGCGACCGGCGTGCCGGGCCGGCCCTGCTGGGCTCCGGGCTCGTCGAGCTCGTCCTGAGCGTTGTTGGCGATCGGCGCCGCGGTTGCGGTGATCCGGGCCTGGTGCTGCTGCCGGGTCTGCTGCTTGCGGTTGCGGCCTTCGCCGGCCCCGGCGTAGAGGGCCTGCAGTTGGGGGGTGCCGTAGGCGCGGGCCGAGGCCCGGCGCGTCTGGCCCAGGGTGCCGGTCGTGGTGTCGACCGTGGCGGCCACCCGGGCGAACTGGACGCATGCGGTCGAGGCGTCCAGCGCTCGGCCGGGCGGCTGGGTGCGCCGGGGCAGGGCCGGGTGCAGCGTGAGCGAGACCGTCAGCAGAGCCTCGGTCGGGCTGGCACTGGCTGTGACGCCGGCGGCGCTGTCGTGACCGATGCCGCTGCACCCTGCCGTACCCAGCAGCAGCGCTGCGGTGACGGCGGCTAGCAGGCCGGCGCAACCTTGGGGTCGGCGGTCTCGGCTGGTGGCTCGGACGGGGTCGCCGGGCAGCGGGCGCCGGCTAGGAGCAGCTCCTGGGCGCGGGTGCTGACGGCCTGTGCCAGGGCCGGGACGTTTCTCCACAGGCTGATCGGCGCGCGGAGCCGGTCGGCCATCGGGACGCGGTCGGCGTAGCGGGCGCCCTGCAGGGCGTGGTCGTCGTCCACGGCCAGGTCCAGGGTGATCCGCTTGCGCTAGCCCGGCGGGTAGCGCAGCGAGCTCTGGGCCTTGCCCTTGCTGCTGTTGTCGTGGCTGTCGCCGGCCATCGCGGTTCCTTCTGTCCGGACTCGTGCCGGGCGCCGGCGAGGCGGCCGGGCAAGCACTGCGACCGGGACGGTCACGCCGCCCTGCAGGCGCAGGCGGCCGGTTCCCGGACCTCTGCTGGAGGCCGTTGCCGTGCGATGTGCCGTGCGATGTCCCCATGCCCTTGGTAAGTGCGGGATCAGCAGGGCCTGTGACATCACGGGCCCGGCTTTCTTCCCGGCCGCACGGTCGCTGCGTCTCGCCGGGTCAGTCAGTGAACTGCCGACACCTGGCATCCCGGCAAGGCCGACAAGGGTCCCGGCGGCAAGGCCGGCAAGGGTCCCCGGCAACGCCAAGCTGCCGTTCAACGGCAAAACGACGCCCCAGTACCGCCTCGGGGGCGCACGGCCGTCTCCGACCGGCAAGGGTCCGCCGAGCACCGGCAAGGGTCCCGGGGGCTTGACAGCGAGTTCCGGCAAGAGTCTCGACAAGGGTCCCTTCGCAGCGTGACGAGCACCTGCTGCTGAGGAGCTCGCTATGCCTTCGACCCTGCTCATCCCCCCGACCGGCACCGGCGTCGGTGCCACCGAGGTCACCGGTGCCCTTACCGACGTCGTCGCCGCCACGGGCGGAAGCCGGTCGCCGCTGCGGCTGGATGGTCTGACACCGGCGGGGCACTGGACAGCGACGAGCCTGCCGAGCCGCCTGAACCGGGAGTGGGCGGGGCTGTGCGACAGCGCCGACAACGACCAGGCCGTGAAAGACTGGGCGGCGCCGGGCCAGGGACGGCCCGGGCTGACTCAGCTCATCGGTGTGGGCGGCCTCCACGCAACCGTCCAGCTGCTGCAGGGGACCTCGGTCACGGTCAGTGGCCGCGACGCGGTCCTGGTGGGGCTGCTGGAGCGGGCTCAGGACGGGGACCGGCTGGCCGGCCGGGTAGTGCTCCAAATGATGCTGCCGGCGGCTGTTCGTGTCGCGCAGGGGATCACCAGCCGCCCGGACGTGCTGGGCGATCAGGACGAGGCGTTCGCGTTGGTGCTGGCCGCGCTGTGGCAGGTCATCGCGACCTACCCCGTGGCCAGCCGCCGCGAGAAGGTGCCGGCCAACCTGTACCTGGACACGCTCGCGATCGTGCGCCGTGGCCACACCAGCGGCACCCATGCGGCGCTGGTCTTCCCGGAGCAGTCCTACGCCGACATCCGGGTAGCGGCCGACCCCGGCCAGCTCGACCCTGGTTGCGACGACCCGGCCGGCCCGGCCGACGCGCAGTTGTGCACGGTGCTGGCCTGGGCTGTGCGGTCCTCGGTGCTGCGGCTGGACGAGGCCCAGCTGCTGGCCCGGGTCTACGGCCTGGACGGCGGGCCGGCCGACGCGGGACCGGCGCTGGCCGCAGAGTGCGGCCTGTCCTGGCTGACGCTGCGTCAGCGCTGCCACCGCCTTGCACGCCGGGTGGGTCAGGCCGCGGTCGCCGCCGGGATCGACAGCACGGTCCAGCGCGGCGCCGTGCTCAGCGCGGCCTAGCTGTGCCCGACCGGCCTGACCGCTGAGGGTGCCGAGAGATCTGTGGACAGTCCCGCCGTCCACAGGAAAGCCTTGGACTTATCACCGTCAACAGTCACGATGGCCACGTAGCCCCACACACCGGGCGAACCCGGCGGGCGAGGACAAGCCCGACTGATGTACCGAATGACCCCACCGAGCCGGGGCGCACAGAAGCACACAGAAGAAGAACTGAACGGCCGCCACCTACCCCACGAGGTCACATGAGCAGCAACGGCTCCGCGCCCACCACGCCGGGACCCTCGGGGTCCACCGCGGTCAGGACTCCCGACAAGCGCGAGCGGGGCCGCGGGCAGCAGAGCCGCACACGCCCGGCGCAGGCCCCGGCGCTTCCAGCGACCAAGACGCGCCGCCGCTCGGGCGTGCTGGCCGCTGGCGTCGCGCTGGTCGTCGTCGGCGCCCTCGGCGCGGCGTACCTGACGCAGGTCGTCGGCAACACGGCCAGGGTCGTCGCGGTCGCCCAGGACGTCCAACCGGGAGAGATGATCAAGCGGGCGGACCTGACGGTCGCGGATGTAAGCACCGACCCAGCTCTGCGGCCGGTCCCGGCCAACCGGCTGTCCGACCTGGTCGGTCAGCGCGCTGCGGTGACGCTCACCGCCGGATCGTTGCTGACCGATGCCGCGGTGACCGAGAAGGTGCTGCCGGTCGCCGGGCAGTCGCTGGTCGGGGTCGCGCTGCAGCCCGCGCAGCTTCCCGCGGAGCCGCTACGGGCTGGAGACCACATCCGCATCGTGGACACCCCCGCGAGCCAGGGCGAACCGCCGAGAACGACCCCGCAGACGACACCGGGCGTCGTCGTCTCCACCGCCGATCCGGACGACCGCGGCCAGACGATCGTCAACGTCACGGTCCCGGACGGGCAGGCCGCCGACCTCGCGGCGCGGGTCGCGACCGGGCGCATCGCGCTGATCCTTGACACCCGGGAGCGCTGATGGCGGTCCTGGCCCTGACCTCCGCCAAGGGCGCCCACGGCGTCAGCACCGCCGCCCTGGCGATGACCCTGCTGTGGCCCCGCGCCGCACTGCTGGCCGAGTGCGACCCCGCCGGCGGCAGCAGCGTCCTGGCCGGGTACCTGCGCGGGACCGTCGAGCACTCCCGCGGGCTGCTGCCCCTGGCGCTGGCCCAGCGCCACGAGGCGCTCGAGCAGGCGCTGTGGCCCCAGACCGTCCCACTGACCGGCGATCCGCAGGCCACGTCCGTCGCGGCCGGCGCCGGGGACCGCTGGCTGCTGCCCGGGCTGTCGGATGCCGCGCAGGCACCGAGCACCGCGGCGCTCTGGGGCCCGCTCGGGTCGCTGCTGGCGAGCTTGGAACGGGCCGGGACCGACGTGATCGTGGACGCTGGCCGGCTCGGGACCGCGCACGCCCCGACAGCGCTGCTGCGCCAAGCCGACCTGGTGCTGCTCGTGATGGGCACGAACCTGACCGCCGTCGCCGCAGCCAAAGCCCGGCTCAACCTGCTGCGCGAGGACCTGTCGGTCACCGGCACCGCCGGGCGCCTGGACGGCCACCTGTCCAGCCTCGGTCTGCTGCTGGTCGGCGAGGGCCGGCCCTACTCGGCCAAGGAAATCTCCGCCGCCTGCGGCGTCCCGGTCATCGCCTCACTGGCCTGGGACCCGGCCAGCGCCGAGGTCCTCGCCGCAGGCACCACCCCCGGCCGGCGCTTCGACAGCTCCCCGCTGGTACGCAGCACCCGAGCCGCGATCAGCGCCAGCTCCGAGCTCATCCGTCAGCGCCGCGATCGCCTCGCCCCGCCCACACCCGCAGCGCCGGGCATCGCCGGGCGCCTTCTCAGTCGGGAGGCCGCCAATGACGCCTGACCAGACCCCACCCGGCGGTGACGCCGACGTGCCGAACCGGCTCGCCGCGCTGCCGCTGTTCGCGACTCCCGCGCCTCCGGCGCCCGGTGCGGTCGGGCTGCACGCCGTCCCGCCAGTCCAGGACCAGACCCCGGCGGCGTGGCCGCCTAAGGTGAGCCCCCTCGCGGTGTCCCCCAGTCCGCCAGCACTGTCCGCGGCCGTCGTCTGGCCGCCGACCGCGGCCGGCCCGGCCGCGCCTGCGGCGGTCCCGGCGCCGACCGGCAAGGTCGACTGGGGCCAGGTCAGGGCCTTCCGGCAGCAGGCCGCTGAGCTGCTCACCGCGCAGCTGCGCGACCGGCCAGGCCTGGACGAGGCGACCCGCCGCGAGATCGGCCGGGCCCTGATCGTGTCGATGCTCAACGACCACGCCGACAGCCTCCTCACACGCGGCACACCAGCCCCCACTCCGGCGGCGCAGCACGCCTTATCAACAGCGATCTTCGACTCGTTGTTCGGACTTGGCCGGCTACAACCACTGGTGGATGACCCGAACGTGGAAAATATAGAGATCCGCGGTTACGACCGCGTCCACCTCGTCTACGGCGACGGCGCCGTGCAGATCGGCCCGCCGGTCGCCGACAGCGACGAGGAGCTCATCGAGACCCTGGCGTTCCTGGCCTCGCAGTCCGGCCGGGCGTTCACGCCGTTGAACTGGGAGTTGGACCTTCGCCTGCACGGCGGCCACCGCTTGGCCGCCCGTGCCTGGCGCTGCCCGCGCCCGACCGTGGTGATCCGCATCCACCGCTACACCGACGTCGACCTAGCCGACCTGCAACGCCTGGGGATGGTCGACGGCGTCCTGGCCCAGTTCCTCGGCGCGGCGGTCCGGGCCGGCAAGGCGATCGTCGTCTCCGGGGTGCAGGGCGCCGGCAAGACCACCCTGGTCCGGGCGCTGTGCAACGAGATGG
>JAABUT010000337.1_pt1 | contig 82086 bp, 80 predicted proteins | sample 5559281 | NCBI WGS metagenome assembly JAABUT01 (sample SAMN10711880, study PRJNA513359) | rock metagenome | isolation source: Antarctica rocks | place: Antarctica: Victoria Land, Ricker Hills nord | collected 2016-01-04 | reverse complement strand
AAGCGTTCTAATGGATCGCCTAATTGGCTTAGCTTACTCAGACGCATATCCTGATCGAAAAATCCATAGTCTCTGTGTCGTTTAAATCGCTTCATAATAGTGTAATATACTAAATATCAACTAATTACAAATAATGACAAAACTAATTTATTGTTAAATCAGTTTTTAGAGGTGCCCTAAAGGTAATACTGGAATATATTCAGTATAAATACCTCTGTTATTTTCATCTGTAAGTAGATATTCTCCTTCTCCATGAAAATTCAACAACTCAACACTAATAGTTTTTTTTGGGAAATTATTATTACATTTAGCATTTATTGATGCTATAGCCATTGCACTTATATTTACCCCGCCCCATAAGGAAGGACTACCAAAAAGACCTTCATCTTTGCAAGGTTGAAAAACTTTGCCATTTATTTTGCATGAAAAAGTATTAGCACCGTTTTGTGTGGCTTTGGTAAGGCCATCTTTTTTACAGGAAAGAATAAGATTGAGAGAAATAAAAAGAAACAGGAGTCGGGTTGAGAAATTTTTCATAATAAGCAATGGTTGATATAGTGTAAAATACCACTAAATATTAAAGACACAATTAATAACGATGTAAACTTCCTTTTTATTATGCACTATCGATAAATCTTCATAAAAAATTTCTTTTTCACTTTGTTTTTGGTTTTTAAAAATTATGGAAGTATAACATCAAACCTTCCATCGGTTATATGTACTATTGAATCGTTCTCTACATTTTGAGCCGTAAAATAAAAAGTGCCAGCAGCTATTTTATTAGCAGCATCATATTTAGAAATGGTAACCTGGCCGGTATGCAAAGAGTCTGTTTCATAAGTAGGATAGGAATAATTCTTACTTATCATATATACTCCTACACTGCTAATTGGTGTAGATAGCCTTGGACCAATTGTGCCGTTGTCTTTCAAAGGAAATACACCTGGCTTATTACCTCCCTGTATAAAAAGAGCAATGTCTGAGTCAATCCCTTCTTTTTTATAACGTCTGCGAGCTCTTATGATAAAAAAAATTCTCCATCTACAATATGTGAGCCTACAGAAAGTTCTTCTAGTGCCCAAGAATCTGAAGTGTTCGCAGTCCAGGGTTCCCATCGACAAGGCATCCAAAGGTATGTGCGCCTTTTTGTGTAACAGGCGGTAATTGGCAAACAGGGTCAGTACAAATGTTTTGTTTTTTACACTGAAAGGATAACGAAATGGTTAACAACAGCAGTAGTGCGTACATCTTGTATTTCATAATGGAAGCAGTTAGAAGCTAAAGAGAGTTAATACTTTGTGAAGTGATATTGATATATAAGGTATAATGAATAATAACTAAAAGCAAGAGTAAAAACACGGTATTGGAAAAAAATGATACGAGAGGGTTTTACTATTGTGGAGTATTTAATATGTAATCACTATTTCATATGCCGCCTAATCTAAATAGCTTTAAGACTTTTCTTATAGATTCATTCATCAAACTTAGACACAAATAAAAAGAGGCCGTCTCCTTGTTTTAAGACGGCCTCCTTAAAGTAAATCCAGGATTATTTTTCTAAAAAATATTATGCATTTCTATTAATACAGTTCAAATCTTCAAAAGCTACTTCCAAACGCTTAACAAATGTTTCCTCACCTTTGCGGAGCCAGACGCGTGGATCATAATACTTTTTATTAGGTTTATCAGCACCTTCGGGATTGCCTAATTGTCCCTGCAGGTAAGCCTCATTCTTCTTATAATTATTTAGAACACCTTCCCAGAAAGCCCATTGCATGTCGGTGTCAATATTCATTTTAATAGCGCCGTAGCTGATTGCTTCACGAATCTGCTTCTGCGGAGAGCCGCTTCCGCCATGAAAGACAAAAAACACAGGTTTTTCTTCTGTACCATAATGTTCCTTTATATATTCCTGGCTGTTCTTTAAAATAATAGGCCTTAGTTCTACATTGCCGGGGCTGTATACGCCATGCACGTTTCCAAAAGCCGCAGCTACGGTAAAGAGGTTGCCAACTTTGCGCAGGTGCTCATAAGCATAAGCAACATCTTTCGGCTGAGTATACAGTTTTTCATTTTCTACATCGCTGTTATCTACTCCGTCTTCCTCACCGCCGGTTACGCCAAGCTCAATTTCTACAGCCATCCCTAAAGGAGCCAATCGTTTATAAAACTCAACTGAGGTCTCAATATTTTCTTCCACAGGCTCTTCTGACAGGTCGAGCATGTGCGAACTAAACAATGGCTTTCCTTTTTCTTTATAAAATTGTTCACCGCAATCAATAAGGCCGCTTATCCAGGGAAGCCATTTTTTGGCAGCATGGTCAGTATGTATTACCACGGGAACTCCATAATATCCGGCAACGGTATGTATATGCAAAGCACCGGAAACAGCGCCATAAATATTGGCCTGCAGTTTATCATTAGGCATTCCTTTGCCTGCTATAAACTGGGCGCCACTATTAGAAAACTGAATGATAACAGGAGAGTTTACTTTTGCAGCGGTTTCCAATGTAGCATTGATGGAGTCAGTGCCTATGCAATTTACTGCCGGCAAGGCAAATTCATTTTCTTTAGCATCTTTTAAGAGCGCTTCCAATTCTTCGCCAAACAGTACGCCTGCTTTGTATTTTTTCATTTTCCTGATTGATTTAAAATATTTATTTATAAATTATGCTTACAAAGTAACTGTAAGGAAGTGAAATTATATTTAGTTACCTCATATTTTTGTCACATCTGTCTTCATTTGCCGTGTCAGGCACGTTTAAGACACTTTATACTGCAACACTTTTACTAAGGACAAAATTTTATACTGCAGTATTGTAAACAAGGGAATGAAATAAAGAATCAACAATTGATAAAATTTTTGAGGTACTTTTTACCTGAAATGTATTTTGATTAAAATTTATTTCTAAGCAAAATTTTTAAATTATACAATTACTGTTTTTATGTTATTTTCAATTGTATCCGTTAATCTCCATGATAAAAAACAGCTTTATAACCTTTAGCAATTTTACCAAGTTTGTTGTCCAACTTCATAACCTGCGCGGGATATAAGCTTGCCATTCTCAAAGCTTCCGACAAGTCAATTCCGGCTTTTTCTACGGCATTTTTTACAGATTTCGCCATAGTCAGCGCAGACCCGCTTAATATGCGGTTTGACTCGTATTTATCACCATTCAGGTGATGAGGATAAGGTCCTTCTGTAGTTTCTGTAACAGCATCCGTAATAAAAAACAGCCTGTTTTTCATTACTTTTTTTGCGATACTTATAGCAGCAAAATCAACATGATAACCATCAGGAACAATACTTGACATTACATTGGGGTTATTCATAACAGCTCCGGCCATGCCCGGTGCACGATGTTGCAAAGGACTCATAGCATTGTATAAATGAGTGGCAGTGTAAATACCTTTGCTGAAACCATCATTCGCCTCGCCAAAAGTGGCGTTGCTGTGACCTGCAGAAATAATTACCCCGTATGATTGGATAAGTTTAATCACTTCCGCGCTGCATACTTCAGGCGCAATGGTTATCATTGTAATGACATCTTTGCCATATTCCAATAATGCTTTTGCCTGGTCAATGGCGGGAGAATGAATGTATTCTTCTATGTGCGCGCCTCGTTTAGCTTTACTTATCCATGGTCCTTCTACATGCAGTCCTATCGCGCCTTTGCCTCCTTTGTGCCAATAATCTTTTACTGCATCTATGCACCGGTAAAAAACTTCGTAAGTATTGGTGGCGACAGTAGGTTGAAAAAAATGTGCCCCGCCCAATTTACAATAATGATACATTTTTTCAAGCGTTTCGGGGGAAGGATGTACAGATAAAAGAGAACCATAAGCGCCATAAATCTGGATGTCTATAAAACCCGGAGCGAGAAAACCGTTTGTGCGGCTAACAATAATTGCATCGGAAGGAATACTTTGTTGAGGAACTACTGCTGATATTATATCATTTTCAGCTATTACTGCATGATTTGAAATCCATTCTTCTCCCGTAAATATTTTTTCTGCAATGTGAACTTCTATCATGCCTGCAACTGTTTTAATTTAATCCTGCAATATTTTAAATTGGTCGGCATCTTTCCAAAAAGGCATTTTTTCCCTGGTTTTATTCAAGTCTTCTCTTTGTAAACTAACAGTATATATATCTTCATCATGAGCTTTATGATATATAATTTCTCCCAATGGATTTACGACCATACTGTCACCACTATGGTAAATGTCGTTGCCATCTTTTCCTACCCGGTTGACGCCAATGCAAAAACACTGATTTTCTATTGCCCTTGCCTGTAACAAGGTTTTCCACATGTGACTTCTTTTTTCGGGCCAGTTAGCTGCATAAATTAACACATCATATTCCAATTCATTATTTTCAGGTGATATAGCTGATTGCCGCGACCATACCGGAAAACGAAGGTCGTAGCAAACCTGCAAATTTATTTTCCAGCCTTTAACAGAACTTATCAATCGCTTTTTGCCGCTTGTATAATGTTTGTCTTCATTTGCGTAAGCAAATAAATGTTTTTTATCGTATAAACCCATCTCGCCATTGGGCAGCATCCAGATAAGGCGGTTGTAATAATTGCCCTTTTCAGCAATCATAATGCTTCCGGTGAGAATTATTTTTTTTTCAGAAGAAACACGTTTCATCCATGCGACTGTTTCTCCATCCATTTCTTCTGCTAATTGTTCGGGTTTCATACTAAATCCGGTACTGAACATTTCAGGCAGTATAACCACTTCGGTTTTTTGTTTTATACTGTTTATTTTTTGTTCCAGCATCTGCAGGTTCAGGGCTTTTTGCTCCCAATAAAGACTGGTCTGGATTATTGTAAAAGTCAATGACGACATGTAGATTTTTTTTTTACTGAACTGCAGAAGTTTTTATGTTATTAAGCACTTCACTTATTAATCTTTGTTCATATCCTTTTTGCAAAAGGTAGGCGTTTGTTTTAGATTGACGGGCAAGCTTATTTTCTTCATTCAATACATTCCATTTTGTTTGTGCGAGTTTCTGCAAAGTTTCAAAATATCTTTTCTCATCTATTTCTTTTAACGCTATTTTTATAATGAAGCTATTTACGCCTTTTTGCTGCAATTCGTACTTAATTTTGTTTCGGCCCCAATGCTTTATTCTAAACTTTCCTCCGCCAAACTGTTTTGCAAACCTTTCTTCATTCAGATAATTGTTTTCTATAAGCCGGCAAATAATCTCATCTACTTCATTTCTTCTTAAACCAAAGGAATACAATTTATCCTTCACCTCCCTATGGCACCTTTCCTGGTAGCTGCAATATGATTTGATTTTTTCGGCAGCCTGCTCTTTTGTAAGGCTCTTTTTTAAAAGCATGCACAAAATTAAGCTTTGAAAGATTAAAAATATTTATCAACAGATCATTTTGAACTGTATTTTTTAAGGCGGTGTAAATAAGCGTTAGGACATTTGTTTTAGATATTATGCTTTTAATTATCCTTTTTTTACAGCAATTATTACATCTTATTCACATTATATAACCTGAATAGATGGAGACTTTGTGTAATTAACAATTTACTGTAGGTTTGTTTCTTAAGATTTTAAACCGACCAAAACATGAAGTTCATTGTTTCCGCCTCTTCGCTTTTAAAACATTTGCAGCAAATAAGTGGTGTCATCAACAGTAATACCGTATTACCAATACTTGAAGATTTTTTATTTGAAATAGATAATAAAAGACTTACGATTGCAGCCACCGACCTGGAAACAGTAATGCGGGTGCAAATGGAAGTTGAAAGCAAGGAGAGCGGAAGAGTTTGTATCCCTTCCAAAATTTTGATCGACTCCCTGAAAAACATTTCTGACCAGCCGCTGACTTTTAATATTGATAATAATTTTGCTGTTGAAATCACGAGCGACAACGGGAAGTACAAAGTGATGGGCGAAAATCCTGATAACTTCCCTAAAGAGCCTGGCTCTGATAATACGACTGCTTTTACCATGTCGGGCAGCGCCCTGGTAACTGCTATAAACAAAACTTTGTTTGCAGTCAGCAACGATGATTTACGTCCGGCAATGACAGGTGTTTTTTTTGACCTCGATGAAAATTATATTCAGTTTGTTGCTACAGACGCCCACCGGCTTATACGTTACAAACGAACCGATGTAACCTGTCCTAAAACCGAAAGTTTTATTGTGCCAAAAAAACCGCTGAACCTTTTAAAGAACGTTTTACCCGATAATGAAGAGGAACTAACCGTAAGCTACAACAGTAATCATCTTTTTGTATCTCATGGTACCACACAGCTTATTTGCCGCCTTATAGATGCACGTTTTCCTGATTATAAAGTAGTGATACCTTCCGATAATCCATATAAACTGATCGTAAGTAAAAACGACTTTCAAAGTGCATTGAGACGCGTAAGTGTTTTTAGCAACAAAAGCACCAACCAGGTTTCGCTAAGTATTAGCGGCAGCGAATTGCAATTGGCTGCACAGGATGTCGATTTCAGCTTTGAAGGAAACGAGAGAATGAACTGTCAATACGATGGAGAAGATATGCAAATAGCTTTTAATGCCCGGTTTCTGATTGAAATGTTGAATGCAGCAGAAACCAGCGAAGTAAAGGTTGAGTTAGCCACTTCTACAAAAGCAGGCATTATTAAACCAACAGAAGCAGAGGAAAATGAAGAGCTGATGATGCTGGTGATGCCATTAATGCTCAACTCATAGCAGAAAAACGATTTTATAACCAGGATTCGTTGGATTTAAAAGGATTGTGAGCAAAATAAAACAGGACTACGATTGATTGACTTATATTATAAAAACGAAAAGAAGTGACAAAAAGCTTATTTCCTTCAAAATCCTCAATTAATCCTGAAAATCGTGGTTCTGCAGTTGCACTTATTCCTGCCCGGTATTCTGCCACACGTTTCCCTGGAAAGCTTATGCAGAAGTTAGGCGCTAAATCAGTCATTCTTCATACACATGATAATACCCTTGCAACAGGATTATTTGATGACGTGATTGTAGCCACAGACAGTGAAATTATTTATAAGGAAATAACAGGAAACGGCGGCAAAGCAGTGATGAGCAAAAAGCCGCACGAAAGCGGCAGCGACCGTATAGCTGAAGCCGTAGCTGAAATGGACGTTGATATAGTAGTGAATGTGCAGGGCGATGAGCCATTTGTACAAAAAGAGCCTTTAGAAAAATTGCTTGCAGTTTTTGAAGGCCAAGAGGGACGGAATGTACAGGTCGCATCGCTGATGCAGGAATTTAAGGAGCAAAAATTTATAGAAGATCCTGATTATGTAAAAGTTGCTGTTGATCTAAATAGGAATGCTATTTTTTTCAGCCGTTCAGTAATACCCTATCCGCGCGATAAAGAAATAAAAATTCCTTATTACGAACACATTGGGGTATACGCTTTTCGCAAAGAAGCCTTAATGAATTTTACCAATTGGCCGATGACCCCGATAGAAAGAGCTGAAAAAATTGAGTGCCTCCGATACCTTGAAAATGGAGTTTCCATAAAAATGGTCGTCACTGAATATATGGGAGTAGAGATTGATACACCTGAAGATCTGGCGAGAGCAGCTAAACTTATTTAAGTGCCTAACTGGTTGATTATCGTGTCTATTTTATCAGACACTTCATCTATTTCCGGGTTATATTTATCAGTTTCTTCATTTATTGATTTGTATATCAGCTCTGTTTGGCGCACCCTCAGTTGGGCATATTCACCCAGTAGTTTTCTTTTTTGCTTAAATTCATCATCAAGCCTGAAGGCATCCGTTTTCATGATCTCGGTTTGAAAATGCTTCCACTGAGGCAAAGCGCTGTCCTTTAAAACCCTTGCAGCTTCTTCATTTGTTTTCGATTGAAGCTGCTGCATTTGTGTCATTGCTTTTAATTCAATTTGATTCAACTGCATTATTTCTTTTTCAAATCTTAGCGTGTCATCTTTTCCATAAAACCTTAAATACAAAAACACAAGCAAGGCTGTAATTAAAAGAACTTCAAAGCTAATTCGTGTTCCTCCCGCACGGGCAAGGTTTCTTTTAAAATGAAAAAAATAAAATAGATAACCAACCAAAATTCCTGCTGCAAAACCACCGATGTTAGCTGCATTATCATTGGCGCCGCGCCAACCCATAAAAATATTAAAAACAGCATAAGCTGCTATACATATTAGCCAGACACCGGGGAATTTCTTATTTATATAATTTGTAGTTGCAAACGCAGTTAAAACGCCAAAAAGACCAAAAACAGCTCCTGAAGCTCCCGCTGTTACACCCTCCTCCACCCAAAAAAGACTAACAAGGCCTGCGATGATACCTGTGCACAGAAAGGCAATTAAAAATTTAAAGTTACCCAATATCGACTCCACCATCAGCCCTATCCAATAAAGGCCAAACATATTTACAAGTAAAGGGAAAATACCAATATGCACAAAAACAGCCGTTATCAGGCGCCACCATTCTCCGCTTGTCACATTAAACTTCAGGTTTCCGCCCCATGTTATTATATCTTTTACTTCAGGATTTAGATAATTAACCCCTTTTAAAACCATTGCAGTAAAAATAACCAGGTTTACAGCAATCAACATGAAAGTGATTTCATGATCTTTTACGCCAAAAGTCATTTTTTCACTCGCAATACGATTGCCCGATTTTAGTTGCCCGGTCATTTCGGCCTTCAGTGCCGTTGCAGCAGATTGCAATTCTTCATAAGATACGCTCCTTCTCGCTTTTTTATAGGCGGGAAGAAATTGATCTTCAATGTTTTTTTTATTTCGCCCTGCCTCGTATAGTTCTAAACTTTCGCTTTGGCTTTCAAAAATTATTTCATTCTGGTCAACTATTACTTTTATTATTTGCTCGCTCAGCGTCCAGTGAGTAGGTGTGGTAGCGGTAAAAGTTTTTTCATCAACGATCAAATATTCCCAACCGAGTTGACGACACGCCTGTTGGGCAATGCTAAAAATTTCCCAATTGCTTAAACCATCTGAAGGCACTCTTTTTTCGTACTGTGTTTTCCAGCCAAAAGCCATAGCAGAAACAGGATTTTATTATAACCATGATTTTTTTGATTTTTCCGCACTGGTGATGAAATAAAGAAAAGTATTTCCTCCCACTCCGTTTTAAATCATTTAAATCGAGGTTGTGAATTTTATTTGCAATTTATTCAAATCCAACGAAATCATAGTTCTATAATTGTGTTATCACCCGATAGTCTTCAATTTTCTGATAAATCCTTTACAATCCTTTAAATCGTGGTTCTGTGTTATGCTGTAATTTCGCTTTAAATATAAAATGATGGGTAAGTTTCGAAATTTTAAAATGGTTGATTATGTTATATATGGCAGAGGCAGCTTCGACCAGTTGGATGAAATAATATCTCCTCATCGTAAAGATAAATCTCCAATGATTTTTCTCGTTGATCATTTTTTTGAGGGAAAGACTTTGCCTGGCAGAATCCCTGTTGAGGGCAAAGACAAATTGATTTTTGCAGATGTTACTTACGAGCCAAAAACAACTTACGTAGATAAAATTGCCGGCGAATTAAAAGACGAGTTCGGAACGGTAAGCGGAGTTATAGGCATAGGTGGCGGCTCCACAATGGACCTTGCAAAGGCGGTAAGTCTTATGATGACAAATCCTGGTTCTTCTGCCGACTACCAGGGCTGGGACATTGTAAAATTTCCAGGGGTTTATAAAGCAGGCATTCCAACCTTGAGTGGTACAGGTGCTGAAGTATCTCGCACTACTGTTTTGACCGGTCCCACACGCAAGCTGGGTATGAATAGTGACTTTACTCCTTTTAACCAGATCGTTCTCGACCCGCAACTGGCTGTCGACGTGCCCGTTAACCAACGTTTTTATACAGGCATGGATTGCTATATTCATTGCATCGAAAGTTTGCAGGGAACTTACCTGAATGAGTTTAGCAAAAGCTATGGAGAAAAAGCATTGAATCTTTGCCGGGAAGTGTTTTTAGAAAAAGATGTATGGGATAACGACAGTGATGATAAGCTAATGATGGCAAGCTATGCCGGCGGAATGAGCATTGCCTACAGCCAGGTTGGCGTTGCTCATGCAGTTAGCTACGGGCTTGCTTTTTTGTTGGGTACAAAACATGGCATCGGCAATTGCATAGTAATGAATCATTTGGAAGAATATTATCCTGAAGGCACAGCAGAGTTTAAGAAAATGGTGGAGAAAAGTAAAGTAGAAATACCACAAGGCATTTGTAAAGGCCTAAGCGATGAACAATTTGATACCATGATAAGTGTAAGCCTTGGCATGAAACCGCTTTGGGAAAATGCTCTTGGCAAAGATTGGGAGAAAATAATGACGAGGGAAAAGCTGAGGGAACTGTATGAGAAGCTATAATGCAGTAAAAATTCCCTGATGAAGAAAGTAATTTTTGCAGATTGCCTGCTGTTTCGGCAAGTTAATACACTAACCTTCCAATCTTTCCCTTTTCCCCTGCTAAAAATACTTGTTTTTCTTTACTTACCATGCATACATTAAAAGCTTCATCACTTACTTTTTTCCACTCGATTTCTGCGTTTTCGGTATAGTCAACACCTGTTGATCCACAGGCTACTAGCGTTTTATTTTTAATAATACGAATGCAGCTCCGGTATCCGGATGGCGGTGTCACTTTAGCTGAATCCCAGGTTATACCGGCATTTTTTGTATACCTGTAGTTCCCCGAATTGTTCTGCGGCGCTTTGTAATCTCCGCCTGCACAAAAAATATTTTTTTGCTTATCTGTAGTCATGGAAAAAACGCCTTCCGTTTCTTTTCCCTGTACTATAGGAATGTTTGTAATTCTGCCTGGCTTTCCCCGCTTTGCTATCATATACAGATTGCAAACAGCGCCGCCGGTAACAAAACCATATTCAAAATAAGGATTATCGAAAAATGAAATATTGGTGCCGCTTGCAGCGAAAATGGCTTCACCGGGCTTCGCAGCCGGCACTTTATTAGCAGGAATTTCTTTCCATGTATCGCCACTATCAAAAGTTCTGATTATATAAAATTGTTTCTGGCTTGTTTGTCCCATATTTATCGGGTCGCCAATACAAATTCCATCTCCACCTTTTGCCTGCATCAACAGATTTGCCAATTGTGCCATTGCTGCCGCTAACCCAGATTACCTTGGCCGAAGGAATGCTCATTCCCCGTAAACTTGTGTTTACGCCTAATGTTATTACTTCCACCCTAACTGTTTTTTGTGAATATGCTGAATGAAGGGTGAGCAGGAAAAACGAAAGCAGTAACAGCACTAATTTCATTTGGCGATATGTTTTTTAAACAAAGTTATACGAACTATAGCGGATTTCTTAAACACGTATGAAAGTAATAACCATTATTCAGGTAAATATTATAATTGTGTATAAATGAAACGCGACTTTCTAATTTGCACATTTAGCGGCAATTTGTTTACAATTAAACCTTGTCTTCCTGTTATCCCAATTTATATTTGCATGTTTTCGACTAACAACTGGCGACTGTAATAGGTTCATTTTATCTTTGTGCCGCTTTGTGTCTTCGTGCCTTTGTGGCTAAAGGTGAAAAGCATCGCAAAGAGATGCAGTACAAGTGAGTGACACAACCGGAGCAAGATAGCAGCGCAAAAGCTGAGTACATAAAAAAGATTTTAATAAAATTTTTGTGAAATAAGACAAACTGAAGATGGCAGAAAAAATGCAGTTTAATGAGTACAATGAAGACAGTATCCGCAGCCTCGACTGGCGTGAGCACATCAGGCTTCGTCCTGGCATGTACATCGGAAAATTGGGCGACGGCAGCAGCCCGGATGATGGCATTTATGTAATGATTAAAGAAGTCATGGATAACTGCATTGATGAATTTACGATGGGTTATGGTAAAAATGTTGAACTTACCATTGCCGAAAAATCAGTCACGGTAAGAGATTACGGGCGCGGAATACCGCTGGGAAAAGTGGTAGATGTAGTAAGCAAAATAAACACCGGAGCCAAGTACGATAGTAAAGCATTTCAGAAAAGTGTAGGATTAAACGGAGTAGGTACAAAAGCGGTAAATGCGCTGAGCACGTATTTTAAGGTAACGGCTTTTCGTGAAGGAAGGCAAAAAACAGCAGAGTTTCAAAATGGTGTTTTGCTGAAGGAATATAAAGAAAAGGAGGCTGATGAAGCAAATGGAACATTAGTAACTTTCACTCCTGATGAGACTGTTTTTAAAAACTATCACTTTATAAATGATTATATAGAAAACCAGATTTGGAACTATTGTTATCTGAATGCGGGGCTGGTTATTAATTATAACGGAAAGAGATATGTAAGTAAAAATGGTTTACTTGATTTGCTTCAGCGTCGTACAAATGCTGACGAAATTCGTTACCCGATAATTCACCTGAAAGGTGAAGATGTTGAGATTGCTTTAACACACAACAATGATTATGGCGAAGACTTGTATTCATTTGTAAACGGGCAATATACAACCCAGGGCGGAACGCACCAGCAGGCATTCAGAGAGGCATTTGTAAAAGTCATTCGTGATTTTTATAAGAAAGATTATGAGGCGGCCGATATTCGCGGAAGCGTTTGTGCAGCCATTTCTGTTCGTGTGCAGGAGCCTGTTTTTGAAAGCCAGACCAAAACAAAGCTTGGTTCCCTTACCATGTTTGAAGGCGGCCCGAATATGCGCAACTTCATGCAGGACTTTTTGGGCAAAGAACTTGACAACTACCTTCATAAAAATCCTCAGACTGCCGATGCATTGCGAAAACGTATAGAACAAAGCGAACGCGAGAGAAAGGAGCTTGCAGGTATTAAAAAACTGGCAAATGAACGTGCAAAAAAAGCAAACCTTCACAATAAGAAATTGCGCGATTGTAAATTTCATTACAACGATGAAATTGACGGAAGAAATAAAGAGGAAATTTTAGAAAAGCGTAACCAGACAACCGTTTTTATAACAGAAGGAGACAGCGCAAGCGGCTCTATCACAAAAAGCCGCAGGGTAGATACTCAGGCTGTTTTCAGCCTTCGCGGAAAACCTTTAAATTGTTATGGACTCACCAAGAAAGTGGTGTACGAAAATGAAGAATTTAACCTCTTGCAACATGCATTGAATATAGAAGATGGCCTTGAGGGGCTTCGGTATAACAACATTGTTCTTGCCACTGATGCTGATGTAGACGGCATGCACATCCGCCTGTTGATGCTTACCTTCTTTTTACAGTTCTTCCCCGATTTGGTTAAAAATGGCCATCTGCATATACTGGAAACTCCGCTGTTTAGGGTCAGAGATAAAAAAGAAACGATTTATTGTTACGATGAAACTGAAAAGCAGGAAGCGATAAAAAAGCTGGGCGGCAAGCCAGAAATAACACGGTTTAAAGGATTAGGCGAAATAAGTCCGGAAGAGTTTGCGCGTTTTATTAGTGATGATATAAAGTTGCAGCCCGTTATGCTGTTACCTGAAACACACATTCAGCAATTGCTGGAATATTATATGGGCAAAAACACGATGCAACGACAGGAGTTTATCATCGACAACCTAAAAATTGAATTAGACCTGACAGAAGATGTTGAACACGATATTGAAGAGGCAAAAGCGGAGGCTGTAGCAGAACATGTGTCAGCGGAAGTGGCAGCGTAGAGTATAATAAGGATAAGCGCATTTGTTGTAAATTTGGGTAAATGTTGAAGTTATGGAAGCATTAAAGATAAAAGGTATTGCTCGTGAGGGTGTCTTGTCAGTCAGGGTTCCTAAAGAATTTGAGGATAAGGAACTAGAGGTGATTATTTTGTCAGATGAGAAAAATTTTGAAGTGTCAGAGGGCGAAAAAATATTGACGCAGAAAAAAGAAGTAAAAAAATTCCATGAAATACCTCCCGCAGAGAGGTTAAAAATATTGGAACAGTATAAAGGAACGGCCAAATTTCCTGACTTTCCAATCAACAAGTATGACGTTTACGACCAATAATATTTTTGTTGACTCATCTTTATTAGTTGAGTATATAAAAGGTACAAAAACTGATTTACTGAATAGCCTCATAAGTGAAAATCCGGTTATTTCTTTTATCAATGAAACTGTAGTAAGTGAATTCCTGCTCTATTTCTTAGCTATTAATGGTAATGCTTCTCCAAGGAGTTTACAAACTTCCGGAAAGATTTCTTTCATTTTCGAAAATTCCGTTAGTTATGATCTTTTGAAAAGGTTCTCTTTTCTTTCAACTCATGAAAACTTGTTTTCTTTAGTTCCCGGATTTATGGCAGCCTACAATCTTCTTCCAAACGATGCCATCATTTTAGCAACCTGCAAAATTCATAAAATCACTCAGCTAGCCTCCCATGATACTGATTTTATAATTCCTTGTAAGGCCGAAGGGATTGAATTATTGAGAGAAGAATAATAATTGAATTAAAAATAAAAATTCTTTAAAGGTCAGGTATGATACACATAGTTTTTGAAGAAGCAAACATTGAAGCATTACAAAAAAGTTTTGAATTAGATCCTTCTTTGCAGGGAGAAATTGTATCTATCCGGGATGACTATGCTGTTGGGCCGCTAACAGATATTTATTCAGAAGAAGGAATCCAAAACCGAAATCAATGGTGGAGAGATATTTTGAAAGATGGACATTATCACGGAATAGCAGATGATGGTCATGTAAATGATAATAAAGAAGTTGCACAATTAAAAGCAACCCTTACTGAAAATCCTGAAGAAGTAATCTGGATTTGGGCAGCTCAAAACAAACATGACGTTTCAGGTTATTATTGGCTGATGAGTCAATTAAAAGATTTCCAGGGGAGAATTTTTATTTTGTACCTTAATAATCTTCCTTTTATAAATGAAAAAGGAAATATTTTTTACCCTACAAGCTTATTTCAAATTCAACCAAAAGAATTTGTAAAAGCTAAAAAGCTTGCAAGACTAATTACTTTAAGCGAATTTGAAATCGATCCTGATGAATGGGCAAAAATATGCCGGGAAAACAAAGGAGTGCATTTACTGGAAGGTGGAAAAAAGTTAGTGCAAAAAGGATACGATTATTATGACAACGAATTGCTTAAGTTCGTTAGTAAAGATTGGCAAAGGTTATCTAAACTGTTTCAGCAATATTACGGTAAGGTGAAAGAAACCACAGGTGATGCATTCTTATTGTGGCGGCTAAAACGAATGAGTGAAGAGGGAAAAGTTGAGATGCGGGGTAATATGCAAAATATGAAGGAATTTGAAGTGCGATTGGCAGGAGTTGAGACTTTAGAAGTTAGCGCTGCTGCAGAACAAACAGCTTAAATGTTACTTTTGATTTTGTAAAAAGAAAAGATGTTTATTAGCAGAATTCATCATGTTGCCATTCTTACAGACCGCTATGAAGAGAGCAAACGATTTTATACTGAAATTCTTGGTTTTAATATAATCAATGAAACATACAGAAAGGAAAGAGATAGTTATAAACTTGACCTTGCTATTAACGGAATGTATTGTATCGAACTGTTTTCATTTCCTGAATACAAAGAAAGAAATAGCTTTCCGGAATCGAAAGGTTTAAGACATCTTGCTTTTGCAGTAGATGACGTAGAGAGATGGATAGAACTTTTGCGAAGCAAAAATGTAGACGTTCAGGATGTAAGAATTGACGAAATAACCGGTAAAAAGTTTACCTTTTTTTATGATCCTAATGGGCAGCCATTGGAGTTGTATGAAGAGTAGACTGAGTTGAACGTTTATTAGTATAGAAATAATAAGGTAAATTTGTTTTTAAAAAAATTAGCAATGAAGAATTATCAGTTTGTCGCCCAGGTGCAGAGGGATATTGAAACTGGTGTGTATATCGGTATTAAACCGAAATTTCTGGATGCAATAAAGCCCGATTTGATTTATGTCTAAAAGGAAGATTTTCTTTTAATTGATGACATTCTGCAGTCTCTACGCTCTATTGTCGATTATACGCCAGAAATGAGTTATGTTGAGTTTGTAAATAGTAAAATAACCATTGACGCGGTTATCAGAAATTTTGAAATTTGTGGTGAAGTTTCCAATTATACGAGCGATAAATTTATGCTTTTGCATCTGCAAATTGAATGGAGAAAGCTTGCAGATTTTAGAAATCGCCTTATTCATCATTACTTCGGAGTAAGCCTCGATATTGTTTGGGATATAATTGTTACCGAAGTTCCTGTTTATATTAACTTTCCTGAATCCTTATAATTAGTATCTCCGTATTTATTTTTCCCTGCGCTACTGTATTTTTGATGGATTACTATTATGAACACAAACACAGCAAACGACATAACAAATAATGAAAGCGGCGTAACGGGCCAGTATAAAAACTGGTTTCTCGATTATGCTTCTTATGTGATCCTGGAACGAGCAGTGCCGGCTGTTGAAGATGGATTAAAACCCGTGCAGCGGCGCATACTGCACGCAATGAAGGAAATGGATGATGGCAGGTTTAATAAAGTGGCCAACATTATCGGACAGAGCATGCAGTATCATCCGCATGGAGATGCATCTATCGGTGATGCATTGGTAAACATGGGGCAAAAGGAACTGCTGATTGAAACACAGGGAAACTGGGGCGATATAAGAACGGGCGATGCCGCTGCGGCCCCCCGGTATATAGAAGCAAGGCTAAGCAGGTTTGCGCTGGATGTGGCTTTTAACAATAAAACGACTGAATGGCAGCTTAGCTACGATGGCAGAAAAAATGAGCCTGTAACATTGCCAATGAAGTTCCCGATGTTGCTTGCACAGGGTGCAGATGGCATTGCGGTTGGTCTTTCCACTAAAATTTTACCTCATAATTTCTGTGAATTAATTGATGCCTCTATAAAATATTTAAGGGGTAAAAGTTTTATCATTTATCCTGATTTTCAGACGGGAGGGATGATTGATATAGCAAACTACAACGAAGGAAAAAGAGGCGGCAAAGTAAGGGTAAGAGCTAAAATAGAAGAGCAGGATAAAAAAACATTATTAATTAAGGATGTGCCTTACGGGGTTACCGTATCTGCACTTTGCGACAGCATTGTAAAGGCTAATGATGCCGGTAAGATTAAAATTAAGAAAGTTACCGACTCCACTGCCGCTGCCGTCGAGATTATTGTCGACTTAGCTCCCGGCATCTCTCCTGATATCACTATAGATGCCTTATACGCATTTACTGATTGCGAAGTTAGCATTTCTCCCAACGCCTGTGTTATCATTGAGCAGAAGCCGCATTTTCTGTCGGTCACCGAACTGCTGAAAATCTCTGCTGATAACACAAAAAATCTTCTGCAAAAAGAGTTGGAGATAAAACTGGGAGAGTTGCAGGAGAAATGGCATTATACTTCACTTGAAAAAATATTTTTCGAAGAAAGAATATACAAAGAGTTGGAGAAAAAGCATGATACCTGGGAAAAGGTATTGATTGCTATCGAAAAAGCTTTTGTTCCATTCACGAGGCATCTGAAGCGAAATGTAACGCGTGAAGATGTATTGAAGCTTACTGAAAAGCCGGTTCGTCGCATTTATCGACTGGATATTGACCAGTTGAATGAACAGATAAAAGGCATTGAAGATGAAATGGAACAGGTGCAACACAACCTCGAACATCTTACAGACTATACCGCAGCCTACTACGAAGGTTTATTGAAGAAATATGGAAAAGGCAGGGAGCGCAAAACTGAAATAAAACAATTTGATGTTATCACAGCAAGGTCAGTTGCTATCGCCAATACTAAAGTTTATATGAACAGGGCTGAAGGGTTTATAGGTTTAAGTTTGAAAAAAGATGAACTTATAGCAGAGTGCAGTGAACTGGATGATATAATTGTTTTTACCAAATCAGGTAAAATGAAAGTGGTAAAGGTGGCAGATAAAGTATTTATAGGAAAAGACATCATGCATGCCGCAGTATTTCAAAAAAATGATGAACGAACAACGTACAATGCTATATATCTCGATGGTGCGAGTGGCGTAAGTTATGGTAAGCGTTTTAATGTGACAGGCATTACCCGTGATAAGGAATATGATATTACAAAAGGTGCAGAAAAAAGCAGGGTTCATTATTTATCTGTAAATCATAATGGAGAGGCAGAAGTTGTAAAAATAGTTTTAAGCCCTAATAGCAGTGCCAAGAAAAAAGAGTTTGATTTTTATTTCGAAGAACTTGACATAAAGGGACGCGGAAGCTTGGGAAACCAGGTAACCAAATACGCTATTAAGGCCGTAAAATTTAAAGAAGCCGGAAAAAGTACGCTGACAGGAAGAAAGCTGTGGTTTGACAGTAAGTTCGGAAGGTTAAATAACGAAGAAAAAGGAGAATATCTGGGAACTTTCGAAGAAGAAAAATTACTGATCATATACGACGATGGCAATTATGAAATAACAGATACGGAATTAACTCAAAGGTTTGAGCCTGAAAGAATATTGCTGATAGAAAAATTCTTTCCGGAAAAACCAATAACAGCCATTTATCTTGATGCAGAAAAAAACCAATATAATATCAAAAGATTTAAGATTGAAACAACGTCAATTAAGACTAAATTTTTGTTTATAAAAGAAGGCAAAGGAAACCGTCTTGAAGCCGTAACAACGGATGACGAACCGGTACTGTTGCTTTATTCAAAAACGGGAGCGCAGGTTTCAACTCAAAAAATTCAAATCGGTGGCTTTGTAGAGATCATGGGCTGGAAGGCAATCGGTAATAAACTGGTTAATTACAGTGAAGATGTTGAAATGGAATGGGAGACAAAAGCTGCAGAAGATGATGTGCAGGCAAAGCTGTTTTAGAATGCTTTCATATTTCAACTAAAAAAGGCAAGGGAGTTAATTACTTGCCTTTTTGCAAGTGTAAAAAATCAATATTACACTCTTCCTTCTTTTATGTAACCGTTATAGCTGATTTGCTGCCTGTTGTTACTGATAACCTGCAAGGTTCCATACCCGCTTTCAGTTACGCTTAGAAACAATTGTCTTACGTCTTTGGTATCTTTAGGCAAAATTGCAATATCCCACCCGCCTTTTTTTCGTTCTTTTATATTGTAATTAAAATTGGTGGAGGTGAAATGGATACCACCTTCCGAAGGGTCTATGGGAGCAACAAAAGCACGTCCAAAATATGGTAAATCGGAAACAACCGTATCGCCTGAAACCCTCACATCATAATCAGTGGTAAGGTTAATCGTCCGGCCGCTCATGGGTAAAACGGTTTGCGCCACAAACACATACCTTTTAGAATTAATAAGGTGTTGAATCGCAGCATCTTCTTTTTGTTTTTTATTCTCAGTGCCTTGCTGCGCAAAACTTGTTTGAGCGCATGTGAGAACGATTATTATTAGAAAAAATTTATTAAAAGCTCTAATTTTCATTTTGATTATTATTTATAGCAAACATTTCAAAGTATATACCATTTCGTAAATCAAAAACACGTTTTAATAATCAAATAAGTTAAAGTAAAAGATAAAACAAATTAATCCGTTGTTGATAAAATACGAAAGCATTTTTACTTATTAACAATCTGCCTTTTATCAGTTGCAACAAAGTCTGCAGAATCCGGAGAGTGAGTTGCCACTCCCAATTTTGTTATATTTGCTATGTATAGCTCACACATGCCTAATACTATAAAAAAGAAACCGCGGCCTGCGCTAAATGCAAACAAATTATCAGCAGATAAGCAGGAGGAAGTGACTGTGAAAGAAATTGTGAAAGATGAAAGGACCTACAAAATCGCGGGTACTATGAGTCTGCTTATATCATTGTTTTTATTCATAGCCTTTACCTCCTATATTTTTACATGGCAGGATGACCAGGACAAGGTACACCAGTTCCATTTCTTCTCAGATGCAGCAGGAAGTGTAAAAAACTTACTTGGTTTTTTGGGTGCATACATTGCAAACCGGTTTATTTTCGATGGTTTTGGTATTGCCTCATTTCTCTTTTGCAGTTTTTTTTTCGTGCTTGGTCTTAACCTTTTATTTGGCCGGAAAGTTTTTTCTCTTAAGCGAAATGTAAAGTATGTTCTTACCGGTTTATTGGTAATTAGCGTTGCACTGTCTTTTATTTTCAGGGGCGCTCAATTTAGTTACGGCGGTGCATTTGGTGAGTTAATAACAGATTCACTGGTAAAATGGATTGGGGTAGTTGGTACTACAGCATTGCTGCTGGTAACTGCCTTCAGTTACTTTATCTGGAAGTTTAATCCGACCTTTAGTTTACCTAAACGAAATAGCTCGCCTTTGAGACAGCCTTTAGCAGAAAATAAAAATGCGGAAGGAAGTATAATCAATACGCAGGAAGCCTCAAATAATAACTCTGAAAATGATGAGAGTGCAAAACTTTACATCGACAAAGAACTCGCAGGTTCAAATAACAAGCTTAAAAAAGAAGGTAAAGGAATAGTAGTTACGGTGCCTGAGGGAGATTTAGATGAATATCCCCTGCATAAGTTACAAATTATTGAAAAGGAAGAAGGGAAACCAGGAGCGGATCCACTTGCCGCAGAGGAGATAAAAGAGGAAAAATATAATGAGCCCGCCGACCCTTTTAAGTTAGAAATAAAAGAAGTAAAAGAGGAAGCCCTTTTTGAAGAAGAAGATGAAACAAACGATTCAACAGGTGAAATTTCTATAATTCATGACATAGATGAAGAAACTATTGATGATGCAGACCTGATAATAAAAAATGCAGCAGAGCCGGATGAAGAAGAGGAAGTCGAACCAATACCTGCATTTTCAAGAGCTAAGCTTGACCCGTATGAACCTGCACTTGAGTTAAGAGATTATAAGAACCCTTCTTTGGATTTGCTGGAAACTCACGGCAGCGAGAAAATTGTACTTGACCCTGCTGAGCTGGAGAGCAACAAAAACCAGATTATAGCTACGCTTAAAAACTATGATATTCTTATTCAGCGCATAGCCGCTACCGTTGGCCCGACAGTTACATTATATGAAATTGTACCTGCTCCCGGCGTTCGTATCAGCCGGATTAAAAACCTGGAAGATGATATTGCTTTAAGCCTTGCAGCGCTTGGTATTCGTATTATTGCCCCAATTCCCGGAAAAGGTACGGTCGGTATAGAAGTGCCCAATGCTACAAAGCGGGTTGTAAGCATGAAAACTTTGCTTGCTTCAGAAAAGTTTCAAAACAATAACTATTCTTTACCCATTGCTATAGGAAAGAAAATAGATAACGAAAATTTTATTGTTGACCTTGCAACCATGCCTCACCTTCTTATGGCCGGCGCTACAGGACAAGGTAAATCTGTAGGATTAAACGCAATTCTTGTTTCGCTTCTTTACAAAAAACATCCTTCGCAATTGAAGCTGGTTTTGGTTGATCCAAAGAAGGTGGAGCTCAGTATTTATAAATCTATTGAAAAACATTTTCTTGCCCGTTTGCCCGGCGAAGAAGACAGCATTATTACCGATACTAAAAAAGTCGTTCATACGTTGAACGCACTTTGTATAGAAATGGACAACCGCTATGATCTGCTGAAAGAAGCAGGGTGTCGCAATATAAAAGAGTACAACGATAAATTTATCGGGCGCAGGTTAAATCCTGAGAAAGGTCACCAGTTTCTTCCGTTTATTGTATTGGTAATAGACGAATTTGCTGATTTAATTATGACTGCCGGTAAAGAAATCGAAATGCCAATTGCCCGTCTCGCACAGTTGGCGCGCGCTGTTGGTATTCACCTGATTATTGCTACCCAGCGGCCTTCGGTAAATATTATCACAGGTACCATCAAAGCCAACTTTCCTGCACGTATTGCCTTTAAAGTTTCCAGTAAAATTGACAGCCGAACTATCTTAGATGCAGGTGGCGCAGAACAGTTAATCGGAAAGGGAGATATGCTTATCAGCTTCAACGGAGAGATAACGCGTTTGCAATGTGCTTTTGTAGACACTCCTGAAGTTGACAGCATCACTGATTTTATCGGGGACCAGCGTGGCTATCCGGAAGCATTTTTGCTGCCCGAATATGTGGACGAAAAAGAACTGGAAAGCAAAGATTTTGACAGCAGCAGCCGCGATCCTTTATTTGAAGATGCCGCCCGTCTTGTTGTCAGCAGTCAAATAGGCAGCACCTCATTAATACAGCGCAGGATGAAATTGGGTTACAACCGCGCAGGCCGGCTGATGGACCAGTTGGAAGCAGCAGGAATAGTAGGCCCTAACCAGGGAAGCAAGGCAAGAGATGTACAGGTAAGAACAGAAATGGAGCTGGAGGAAATTTTAGGAGCCTATTAAAACCACTCTAATACCCGCTGATTTCAATTATATGCGCCAATTTTTTTAATATAAAAGCGCTTGTTGTGCCTTTATATTTTTTTTCAGTAAGTCATCTTTTTTAAATTTGCAATAAGATCTCTCATTTCGCTGTTTGTATAAAACTTATATATTTCCGGGGCTTTACCATTTTTGTCTGCTTCTAAGGTTCCTGGTATTTGGGTGAAAGGCCCAAATACTTTTGCGTTGGCATTATCAGAAATCTTCTTTGGCTGATCAGACAAAATTATATAATTATGACCGGCAGATGAAATATTTGCACCTGCAGTCAGTTTAGTAAGGCTGTCAATTTTTCTTTTTAATTCCTCCTGGGTTATCATGCGACTGCTGCTGATATCCTTTCCTATAATTTGCTGACTGCCTACAATTGTATCGTTTCTTAAACTTAATATATAAAAACCTTTTTCCCGCGGTATTTCAATGTTTGTTTTACCCGAAGGAGTTGTTACATTCCACGTTACAGGTTCTTCGCCACTTATTTCCACGGTCTCTTCGGTGTAGCCAGACCCGCTTTTCATATTGATATCATTGCCGTTGATGGCAATGGAACCGCGGCCCATAATTAAAACTTTTTTATTTGCCGGCGTATTGCAGGCCATGAGCGTTGCAATTGCAACCGTGGCAATAAAGCGTCGTTTATTCATCTTTTTAAAGTTAAAACAAACCCTGGTAATATTACCAGGGTTGAAAATTATAGTTATTTTTGATGAAAAACTATTTTGCAGCCTCAAAATTTTCAGCCACTTTTTTCCAGTTGATTACATTCCAGACAGCGCCAAGATATTCAGGTCTCCTGTTTTGATATTTAAGATAGTAGGCATGTTCCCAAACATCAATACCTAAAATAGGTTTGCCTTTTACCTCTGCCACATCCATCAACGGGTTGTTCTGGTTGGGTGTAGAAGTTACTTCGAGTTTCCCATCTCTTGATATAAGCCAGGCCCATCCGCTGCCAAAACGCGTAGCTCCCGCAGCATTTACTTTTTCTTTCAGTGCATCAAGCGAACCAAAAGTAGCGTTTATTGCTTCTGACAAAGCTCCGGAAGGCCCTTCGCCTGTATGAGCAGCAAGCATAGGCCAAAAGAAACTATGATTCCAATGTCCGCCTCCGTTATTACGAACTGCAGGAGATATAGTGCCGGCAGAAGCAATTAATTCTTCGAGGCTTTTGTTTTCATTTTCTGTTCCGGCAATTGCTTTATTTAAATTATCAACATATGCCTGGTGATGTTTATCATGATGAATTTGCATAGTTTGAGCATCAATGTAAGGCTCTAATGCATCAGGTGCATAAGGCAACGGCGGTAAGGTAAATGCCATGATTATTTGTTTTAAAAGTTTTTGTTCAATTTGTTATACAACTACAAATTTATAACGTATTAGTTAAAAGTGAAGTTGATCAGGCCAAATCTTTCTTATCTCGAAAATAATAATTCAGTTTAAATTTATCTTTTGAAGTTTTATATAACTTTTATTTTTATTAATGAAAAGATTTGCACTTATAATTCAAAACAAATAAAATGAATAAAAAATAATTTTTGCTCAAACTTCTTCCGCGCATACCTGACTTCGCCAGAACAATGATAAGTGAAGAAAGAAACATTATGCAACAACATATTGCTTATTTGAAAGAATACGGACAAAGGAATTATGCTCATTTTTGGTCCTGTTCCCGACCCTAAGAGGGGTTTTTGGACCTGGCATTATTTCCGCAGAAAATGAAGACCAGATAAAATGATTTACTGAAAAATGATCCGGCTTCTAAAATTAATAAGTATGAATATTATCCAATGATGGCTATTGTTCCTTAAAAAAACAACATTTACCGTTTTGCTCAAATTATCTTTTTTGCCTGAAAAAATCTTTAATGAGTTTAGCGGACTCTTCGGCTAACACACCGCCTGTTGTTTCAGTTTTAGGGTGAAAAGGATTTTTATTGCCGTAGAAGAAGGAATAACCCTGTTTTACGTCCGTAGCTCCGAAAATAACTCTTTTCAATTTGCTCCAATACAGTGCTCCGGCACACATGTGGCAAGGCTCAATAGTAACGTACAAAGCGGCATCAGGTAAATATTTAGCGCCTAAAAAACTGCATGCAGATGTTATTGCCAATATTTCGGCATGTGCAGTCGGGTCATTCATTCTTTCTACCTGGTTGTGTCCCCTGGCAATTATTTTGTTGTTTATAACTACTACCGCTCCTATCGGTACTTCGCCTTCGTAATATGCATCCCGGGCTTCTCTTAAAGCCTGTCGCATAAAATAATCGTCATCCTGAATAATCATTATGTAAAAGTAAAATTTTCTTTTATCCCGATATGCAGTCTAAAATTTATGATCCAAACAATTTATGTTATATCTTGTATAATAACCTTTTGTAACAGATTTTCTAAATAATATTATAAGAATATTTTCATTAGAAACCAGGCGTAAAAAATTAATAGTTGACATGACTTTGCGACAAACACTTCTAAAATCTATTTATCCTCTTTTGATGAAAGCAGGAAAATGGCTTGGGGTAAAAGCAAAAGTTGAAATAATTGATAAAGATGTTAAGCCAATATCGTCTTTTTATGACTTAAAGTCAACAGCCAATAACGGCATACAAATTAGTTTTTCAGAATTTAAAGGCAAAAAAGTTCTGATAGTAAATACAGCTTCAGATTGTGGTTATACTGCACAATTTTATGAATTAGAAAAATTAAATGAATTATATAAAGGGCGTTTGGTAATCGTAGGTTTTCCTGCAAATGATTTCAAAGAACAGGAGAAGGGCTCTGACACTGAAATAGCTGCTTTTTGCTATGCAACATTTGGTATACAATTTTGCCTGATGAAGAAAAGTAAGGTTGTAAAAGGAGAGCAACAAAACGAGGTTTATCGATGGTTGACTGACAAAAATAAAAACGGCTGGAATGAGAAAGAGCCCGGGTGGAATTTCTCAAAATACCTGGTAAATGAATATGGCCGTTTAACGCATTATTTTGGTCCCGCCATTTCACCTTTAGATGATATAGTCAGGAACAATTTAGGATAAAATTATTTTTATAAAAACTGTTTATTTTAATTCGAGATAAACAGGACAGTGATCACTGTGTTTTACATGCGAACAAATCTTTACATCTGCAATATGGTCTTTAAGATTATCCGTTACGTTGACGTAATCAATTCGCCAGCCTTTGTTTTCAATCCTCGTTGTTGGGCGCAATACATTCCACCACGAATACTGATGCGGTTCCTTATTCAGTTGACGAAAACCATCTGCGAAGCCATTCGCTAAAAATTTGTCAAACCATGCTCTTTCCTCAGGAAGAAAGCCCGTAGTTTTTTTATTTGAAACGGGGTTATGAATGTCGATTTCTTTGTGGGCAATATTATAGTCGCCGCATATTACCAGTTTATTGCGGGTCTTCTTCAGGTCATTCAAAAAGGCAATAAATTCGTCAAGCCATACATATTTATAAGCCTGTCTCACCTCGCCGCTCGTACCAGATGGAAAGTAAACACTGATAATTGAAATATCGCCAAAATCTGCACGGATAACACGACCTTCAAAATCACTTTGATCAATGTTGCTTCCATAAACAACATTGTCAGGTTTTATTTTAGTAAGAATGCCAACGCCACTGTAACCTTTCTTTTGTGCTAAAAACCAATAGGTGTCAAAACCAAGCGCTTCTATTTTGTCAATATCTATATCACCTTTATGCGCTTTTACTTCCTGCAAACAAATAACATCAGCAGGGTCTGACGCAAGCCATTCTATAAAACCCTTTCGTATTGCACTCCGTATGCCATTAACGTTGTAAGTAATGATGCGCATAAAAAACTATTTGTATTTGAAGTGCAAGTTAAGCAAGCAGATAATTATTTCGATTAGCTCATAGGATTAATGCTGGAAGAATACGGTGCTTTTTAACCTTGAATTGAAAAATTACTTTGAAATTTCCTCGGTAAATTGCCGCAGTAAAAGGTAAACAAAGCAGTTCGTGGGGGCTTTAAAATGGAAGCAAGCTTAAATTTTAGAAAAGAAATAGAGGCATCTTACAAAATATCTTGCCGTCATCTGTCAACCGTCATCCCTTATCTTCACTTCATTTCTCCTATTTTTGCCACCTAAATTTCAGGTATGAAAAATACTCCTTTTACAGAAAAGCATAAGGCGCTGGGAGCAAAAATGGCAGAATTTGCCGGCTACTATATGCCTATTAGTTATACAGGCATCAATGATGAACATGCAACGGTAAGAAACAATGCAGGGGTATTTGATGTGAGCCACATGGGTGAATTTATATTAAAAGGTGAAAATGCTTTGGAACTGATACAAAGGGTAACTACCAATGATGCAGGCAAACTGACGGCAGGTAAAGCACAATACAGTTGCCTGACTAATGATAGCGGCGGAATTGTTGACGATATTATTGTTTATTGCATCGATGAAAATAAAACATACATGATTGTGGTAAATGCGTCTAACACGCATAAAGACTGGAGCTGGATAAGCCGATTTAATACTAATAATGTTGAGATGCATAACATCAGCGATAAGACCTGCCTGTTATCTATACAGGGACCAAACGCTGCCCACATACTTCAGCTGCTAACTGATATTGATATTATCAACCTGAAATATTACACTTTTGCAAAAGGAGCATTTGCAGGTGTTCAAAATGTGCTGGTAAGTGCAACAGGCTATACAGGAAGTGGAGGAATTGAAATCTACTTTGAAGATAAAGCCGGTAATGCTGACAAAATATGGAACGCAATTTTTGAAGCCGGCAAGCCACAAGGGTTAAAACCTATAGGCCTCGGGGCAAGAGATACGTTGCGATTAGAAATGGGTTATTGCCTTTATGGAAATGATATTGACGATACAACATCTCCTTTGGAAGGTGGGCTGGGATGGATAACTAAATTTACTAAAGACTTTACGGCAAAAGAAATACTGGAAAGGCAAAAGGCAGAAGGCGTAACGCGTAAACTTGTAGGTTTTGAAATGATTGATAAAGGAATACCAAGGCATGGTTATGAAATAGCTGACGAAAACGGCAATAAAACAGGTGTGGTTACCAGTGGAACACAATCACCGACCTTAGGCAAGGCTATCGGGTTGGGATATGTTTCGAAAGACCATTCTTCTGCAGATTCTAAAATATATATAAAGGTCCGTGAAAGAAATCTCGAAGCGAAAGTGGTAAAGCTGCCCTTTGTCTAAAAAAAGATTTGATCGACAAAAAACTAAAATGAATTTAATTAAAATAGGGTTGTTTTTCATTATTATTACGACTGCATCCTGCAGTCGTAAAATAACGCAAACGGGAAAAGCGTCTTATTATGCTGATGAATTTCAAGGCAGAAGAACAGCTAACGGAGAAATATTCAGGCAGAGAAAAAAAACGGCGGCGCATAGAACACTTCCCTTTGGTACAAAAGTGACAGTTAAAAATCTTTCAAACGGACGAAAGGTGAAAGTGCGGATAAATGACCGGGGACCATTTGTAAAAGGCAGAATGATAGATCTTAGTAAAAAAGCTGCTAAAAAATTGCATATGGTGGATGCAGGCGTGGCGAATGTGGAAATAAGGTATAAAGGGCATATAGTGAAGTAATTTTTATCAGTTGTATTTTTGTTGCTACCCATGTCTTTTTTAGAAGCGAAGTTCCAGGAGTTTGAATAATATCAGTATAGAAGTTTAATTATTTTTCTTTGCTTTAAAAATACACCTTTGAAGGATTAATTTCTTCCGTCTTTCTGTCTTTTAATTTCTAATTTGATCCCAGGCGTCGGAATTTATATAAGAACAGCAGTACAATAATACCCTTATACTTCATTATATTGTTTTTCGTTACGGATTGTTATGTTTAATCTATTTTCTAAGAGCTAATCACAATATATCTTTTAAACTTTTAGCTCTATAATCCTTTCTTAGGATAGCTTTGCACAAATTTTTCTTAATGAAGAACTGGTTTATTTTTCTGCTGTTTGTAATTGGTTTTACCGGTTGCAGCCCAAACAATGTAACAATCGACAATAGCCTTAAAAAATTCTTTGACGACAATCATGTGCAGGGAACATTTGGTTTATACAACAATGGTTCGGGACAATTTACAATATACAATCTTTCCCGCTTTAAGGATAGCGCTTACCTGCCTGCTTCTACTTTTAAAATTGTAAATTCTCTTATCGGTCTTGAAACAGGCAAAATAAGTGATGAAAAGATGATAATTAAATGGGACGGCATTACGAGGAGTGTACCGGAATGGAACCAGGATCTTTCGATGACACAGGCTTTCAAACGCTCAGCCGTGCCTTACTACCAGGAAGTGGCCCGGCGTATAGGTAAAGATACAATGCAGCATTGGCTCGATACCCTTGGCTACGCCTCCAGATATAAAAAAGCTGCTATATCTAAAATAGATACTTTTTGGCTTGATAACTCGGTTAAGATTACAGCAGATGAACAGCTTGGGCTTGTTAAAAAATTATATTTCGACCAGCTACCTTTTCAAAAAAGAAGCATGCGGGTGGTGAAGGAAGTTATGGAGATGGAGAAAAATTCAAACTATACCTTATCTTACAAAACAGGCTGGGGTTTTCTTGAAAACGGGAATTCGCTTGGATGGATAATTGGCTGGGTTGTTGAAAACCAGCATCCATATTTTTTTGCGCTTAATCTCAGTGGCGCTCATGACATTAATATGCGGGAGATAAGAATGAATATTTTAAAAGGCATTTTAAAACAATTGGGTTTCCTGCAGGGAAAAATGTAATTGTTTCTGGCGCTTACAACGCCGATTTGCCTTATTATACTGCAAAGTTTCTTTTTCTTTTTGTCTGGTACAACCATCCAAAAAGCAGCACAAGCAGAATAGGTAAAGCAATATTTATCATTTGCCACATATTTTTCTGCGTAAGTATTTTTTGCTTATCCAGCAGGCGAAGGGTAAAATCTTTGTCCCTTGATTCTAATACTCCGTTAGGATTAACCATATAATCAACAGCATTCAAAAAAAAGTCCCTGTTGGCAAACTGGTAATTTTCATATTGCTGCATTCCCATTGGCAAAGCGCCTTTACTTTCGGATATTACGTTTGTAACAATGTCTGCGTCGCTTACCACAATCTGTTTACCTTCTTTTACCGCAACAGGCAAAAAGGGCCGGTTAGAATATTTTGCAAGCGTATCTTTTAATTCCGGCGTAAGCCTGTTAGCAAATAATGAAGTAAACTTTCCCTCCAGCAAAACAGCTACGGGAACATAGCTTTTGGTAAAATTTCTTAAGTCTTCTTCAGTCTTTACCGATTGCAGGCTTACGATTGCCGGCGTACTCAATGTACGGCTGTTTGTATCGCTTGCAAGCAAAATTGTTTTTGTTATTCCCTGTGCTTTTACTGTATCTATTGAGGCGGGAAATATACTTAATACATCGTCAAGGTTTTTTGATATGGGATTATTTGAAGGAGAACTTAACAACGGATAGTAAGGAAATGGAAGTCGCTCAATTTGAGGTTGGTTTCCCGTTTGACCCACAACTAAGGGCTGTTTTGCACTTTTCAAATCCTGCAGCAAGTCGCTGTTAATGCGTACGCCATATTTAAATAAAATATCATCAAGATTTAAATTTTTATCAAAAGCCACAAAATCGGATTGTGCCCTCAGCAAACTGTCCATCTCGGCATATAGCTTATCTATAAACCAGATGACCTTTCCGCCCTGCATTACATACTGGTCTATTTTAAGCTTCTCGGTTTCTGTAAACGGTTGAGACGGCTTAACTATCAGTAAAGCATTAATGGTATCAGGGTCAAGTATACCGGTCTTAACGTCAATGACGCCAAAACGGTAATTATTTCGCATTAAATCAAATAAGTCGCGAACAGTCGGATTAAGCGGTTCGCCATTACCGGCAGCATAAGCTACAACGGGAAGGTGTTTTCGTGTAAGCTTATCAATGGCGTCAGCAAATTTAAACTCAAGCAAAGCATCACTATAGTTGAGTGAACTTTCTTCATCCATCCCGCTTTTTCCACTGATAAGGTCGACCGGAATCTTACGGCCTTCGTAGGTAACCATTGCCGCAGGAAAAATAAGTCTTTCTGTTTTTTCTTCGCCTTCTTTCGCAGTTACCTGGTTATTAAAGGTTTTTACACCCATCTTTACCAGGCTGTCGTATACCTGGTACCGAAGACTATCAGGCAATCCTTCGCCTGGTCTTACAAACCTGTACTGAAGATTTCCCCCTGCGTATTCTTTAAATTCATTTAGAAGTTCATCGCTTGATACGCTTAATTTCTTAAATCCCGCGCTCAGGTCTCCTGTCAGGTATACATCAATTTGTACCTGTCCATCAAGATCTTTTAAAATTTTTTTTGTAGACGGGCTGAGAGAAAAACGCTTTTCTTTTGTCAGGTCGATCCTATAGTGCGTTAACGAAGCAATGTAAATCACCAGTACAAAAAGCAGGGAAAGCCATAGCCACCAAAATGTATGTCTCATTATTTTTTCAAACGCACTCATATATTTTTATAACTTTTTTATTGTTAAGTTAATAACTTGAACCACTAAGACACTAAGACACTAAAAACACGAAGCAACACAAAGTCTTTGTGAAACTTAGTGCCTTTGTGCCTTCGTGGTTAAAATAACCCGTTATTATCTTCCTGCTAAATTTCTCTGTGTGATTGTTAAAAACAAAACAATCATTGCTAAAAAGTACAATACATCTCTTGTATCAATTACGCCGCGACTAATGCTGCGATAATGAAAATCGATACCAAGCATTTGAATATAATAATCAGCTCCACCGGAAAATAAAGGCAACTTACTAACTGCAGTAAACCCACTGTATAACAAAAAACACACAAAAGCCGCCACAACAAAAGCAACAACAGTATTATTGGTAAAGCTGCTGGTACAAATTCCTACTGCCGTATATACTGCTCCCAGCATTAACAGTCCCAGGTAGCTTCCCGTAGTTGCGCCGACATCTATACCACCTTTTGAACTTAACTGTTGTATACTAACGGCATAAATAATTGTGGGTATTAAAGCAATGAAAACAACCAGGAGGCAACCAAAATATTTGCCCCAGACAATTTTGGCAGAGCTTAAAGGAAGTGTTTTTAAAATTTCAAATGTGCCGTTTCTGTATTCGTCTGCTATGCTGCGCATGGTAATAGTAGGCACCAAAAAAAGCATGATATAAGGTGCAAGGCTGAAAAAATTATCGAGAGTGGCGTAACCAAAATCAAGTATGCTTGTGTCAGGAAATACAAAAAGAAATAAACCCATTAATAAGAGAAAAACAATAACGGCAATATAACCGGTAAGACTGCTAAAAAACTGCCGCCATTCTTTCAAACAAATAATCCACATAGAATCAAAACTAAGAATAATATCAGCAATGAATGGAAAGAGAAAAGATAAAATAGTGAAGCATCAGCAGAAATTTTAATCTTTAATCTTTAAACTTATTCTTAAGATTTCTGCTTATATTGATGATTGTCTTGAAAATATTCTCGCTGAAGAAGCAGAAATGTGCTTTGGGGTTATTTATAAATTTTTTCCAGGTATTTATATTTTTGGCAAGCTCCCTCAGCGTACTGCCTCAGCGAACTACAAAGGACGAAAATTCTGTTTTGCAAAAATTTCTGAAAGAAATGTCTTTATCAGAAATTGCCGGGCGAATATTTTTTTCAACAGCTATCGATTTTCTCATAATAGAATTTATAGCAAACTTTTTACTTTTTCAATTACCGTTGCCAAATTTCCTGCTTCCTGGCCGCTGGCAGTAGCAAGCGTTTTCTGTCCGCCACCGCCGCCTTTTATCAGCGGTGCTATTTGTTCTTTAATGATTTTTATTGCATCAAGGTTTCTTTGCGATGCAACTGCATCATCAATCATAATTGCCACGTTTGCTTTTCCTTCTGCGTTTGCAGCTAAGGCTACTACATAGTTTTGCAATTGCGGCTTAAGGGTAAGACACAGTTTTTTTAAACCCTCTGCACTACTCACTTCTACTGCCTGGCCTAAAAAAATAATTCCATTTACTTCTTCAACCTTATTCAACAAGTCATTTTTTATAGCCAAAAGTTGTTTTGCTTCAAAACTTTCAACCTTTTTCTTAAGCGCTGCATTTTCGGTTTGCAGATTTTCAATTGCCTTCTGTATATCCTTCGGATTTTTAAGAGATTCTTTTATTTCATTAAAAGCGCTAAAACGGTCTGTAATGTAGTCTTCTGCTGCTTTGCCGCTTACAGCCTCAATTCTTCTTACACCGGCCGCTACCGCGCTTTCGTTTTTTATTTTAAAGAAACCTAATTCACCGGTGTTAAAAACATGCGTTCCACCACATAGCTCGATGGAATATTTAGGATCCATAGTTACAACCCGTACCACATCACCGTATTTTTCTCCAAACAAAGCCATTGCCCCCATTTCAGTCGCTTCTTCTTTGCTCATTTCTTTAATTACTACCGGTACGTTTTCCCTGATTTTGTCATTTACTATTGCTTCAATTGCAGCAATTTCCTGGTCTGTCACTTTAGCATAGTGCGAAAAGTCGAAACGCAGGTGCTGGCTATTAACGAGGCTTCCTTTTTGTGCTACATGTTTTCCTAACACCTGTCGCAGCGCTGCATGCAGCAAATGAGTAGCAGTATGATGCACTTCCGTATTTCTTCGCAAAGTTTTGTTCACTCTTGCAATAACTTCCTGGTTTATTTCTCCGGGTAACTCTGCAGTAAAATGGACAATTAGATTATTTTCTTTTTTTGTATCAAATACATCAATTATCTCATCTCCAAAAATCAGTTCTCCTTTGTCTCCCACCTGCCCGCCGCTTTCTGCATAGAAAGGCGTAGCATGTAAAACAAGTTGATAAGCTTCTTTTCCTTTGGCCGAAACTTTGCGATATTTGGCAACCTTGGTTTTTACCTGCAGCATATCATATCCGATAAATTGACTTTTTGAATCTTCATCTAATGTAACCCAGTCTGTTGCGTCTATTGCGGTAGCGGCACGGCTGCGATTCTTTTGCTGCTGCATTTCTTGTTCAAAAGCCTGTTCGTCTACTTTTAAATTATTTTCAGCAGCAATCAAACGGGTTAAATCAATAGGAAAACCATAAGTATCAAATAATTCAAAAGCAGCTTTACCGTTGATCGTTAAAGTTGTTTTTGTTTCTGGTGAATGTATAATCTCATCAATCTTTTTCAATCCTTTATCCAAAGTTCTCAAAAAACCTTCCTCTTCTTCCTTCACTACTTTTACGACAAAATCCATTTGAGCGAATAATTCAGGAAAAACATATTGAAATTGCTTTCCCAGTACCGGCATAAGTTCATATAAAAGCGGTTGTTTGTAGTCGAGATAAGAATAATAATACCTTACTGCCCTGCGAAGAATTCTTCTTATTACATAGCCTGCGCCTGTGTTAGAAGGAAGTTGTCCGTCAGCGATCGTAAAAGCTATAGCGCGAATATGATCCGCAATTACCCTGAAGGCTATATCTTTTTTATCGTCTGTATTTGCATATTTTTTTCCTGTTATCTTTTCAGTTTCTGCTATTGTTCCGGTAAAAAGATCAGTATCATAATTACTGTTTTTATGTTGCAGCATACGAACTAACCTTTCAAGGCCCATTCCGGTATCTACGTTTTTTGCAGGCAGCGCTTCAAGTGTGCCGTTTTTTAAACGGTTGTATTGTATAAATACATTGTTCCAGATTTCAATGACCTGCGGATGATCTTTGTTCACAGTTTTTTTTCCATCCACAGCTTTTCTTTCTGTTTCACTTCTGCTGTCATAATGAATCTCTGTGCATGGCCCGCACGGACCTGTATCTCCCATTTCCCAAAAGTTATCCTTTTTATTGCCAAATAAAATTCTGTCTTCGCTTATTACTTTTCTCCATTCGTTATAAGATTCGGCATCCTCAGGAAGATTTTCTGTTTGGCTACCTTCAAAAACTGTCACGTACAGCCTGTCTTTATCAATTTTATAAACTTCTGTCAGCAATTCCCAGCTCCATGCAATGGCTTCTGCTTTAAAATAATCTCCAAAGCTCCAGTTGCCCAGCATTTCAAACATCGTGTGATGGTAGGTATCAACGCCTACTTCCTCAAGATCGTTGTGCTTGCCGCTTACCCGCAAACATTTTTGTGTATCAGCTACCCGCGGATAAACCGGTTTTTTATTTTCGAGAAAAAAATCTTTAAACTGGTTCATACCTGCATTTGTAAAAAGCAATGTAGGATCGTTTTTTACAACGATAGAGGCAGAAGGGACAATCTCATGTTTTCTTTCTGAAAAAAATTGTAAAAAAGTATTTCTGATTTCAGCGCTCGTCATCATAAAGCCCGTAATATTTATGTTCTGAATTTTATTGATAGTTGTAATAAAGTCAAAGTGGGTAAAGGTAAGAAATGAAAGAGTTTAGCGTCTCCCTGAAAAAGGAGAATATAATTTTTAAAAAAAAATTTCACCAATTCTGCGCTTTCAGCCAGAAAAAACTCTCTTCAAAAAAGGAATCACCACATTTTTTCTTTCAAAAAAATTTCTAAAAAACTTCTTTTTTCCGCGTATTCTGCGTTTTCGGCGAGAAGAAATTTTCTCTCAGAAAAAAGAACCTTCACATTCGTTCTTTCTAAAAACTTCTTTTTCCGCGTATTCTGCGTTTTCAGCGAGAAATAATTTTCCTGCCAAATATTAAGTAACTAACCATTTATCCACTACTCTGTTTCGGGCAATTGAAAAAGCAGCAGCATTTACTATTTTTACAACATGCAGCAGTTAGACCTTTTTGCATCTCTTTTTGACACATCTTCCCAAAAGAAAAAAAGTGAGGAACAGCAGGCGATTGTCGAAAAGAAAGAGGAAGTTATTGCGGCTGAAAAACCTGAAGAAACTCCTTTTTCTTTAGTTGAGTTAGCGGAAGAAACTCTTGGAATAATTGGTGATGAAACTATTCAAACGGACATATCTGATAAAAGTATTGTATATGAGCCCGAAGATTGTTTTGTACCTTCTCCGGAAGATCAGCATATCAATGAAAAGCTTTCAGAAGTGATTCCTTCAGAAGAAACTATTTCAGCATTGATTCCTTCAGCAGAATTACAAGTTGTCCATGAAGCATCAGTTGAAATGGTGAAGGTTGATGTTGAAGAGATTGTTGTACCAGGTCAAAAAGAAACATATCAGCCAAATTCTGTAAGAAATGGAACCGTAATATTTGATGATGGCAAAATTTCAGTTAAGGTAAAAAGCAGACCTGCTGCTGTTACTTTTTCTCCGGCTGTTCCTGCGGTTGATGCGATTGATGTTGCCCAAGAAGTAAAGAAGGAACCGCAAAAAAGAGGAAGAAAACCTATAAAAGAAATTGAAGCAGAAGCAGACCTGATTGAAGTGCCGGAAGATGAGGTGCTTTTTAAAAAACAATATTATTCTATCAGCGAAGTAGCAAAGTGGTTTAGGGTAAACACTTCTTTATTAAGGTTTTGGGAAAATGAATTTGATATACTTAAACCAAGAAAAAACCGCAAAGGAGATCGCTTATTCAGGCCAGAAGATGTAAAAAGTTTGCAATTAATTTATCAACTGCTTAGGCAGCGTAAATACACTATTGAAGGTGCGAAGGATTATATTAAAACGAACAGAAAAAAAGCAGATATAGAAATGCAGCTTGTAAACTCACTGCAAAAGTTCAGGAGTTTTTTGTTAGACCTCCGCGCTAATCTTTAACTGCCAAAAGAAATTTTTTATTAAAATACTTATAAGTCTCTAAACAAGCATAAAATAAAATTTTTCGCACTTATTTGCCTGCTGCAGTGTAGATTTCCAATTCTCCTTTTTTTGTCAAACAATAAATATTGCTTCCGTTGAAGTTGATTTTAGCAAATTGGCTTTGTTGGGGAAAAGCAGTAAAAGAAAATAATTGAAGTGTTGCAGGTTTGTACAATATAATATGTGTGCTGTCTCTTGCAGTGATTGTATTTTTATCTATCACCTGCAGGTCCGACAGATGTAATAATTGGTAATCATTTTTTTTTGCCCCATAATAATCAAAAACCAGCAATCCCTTTTTCGGATCGTAAAGATACAACTGGCCATCCCGGTCATACATTACAACAGGCAGAGGAACTGCATCGAAAACCTGCCGAAAGTCAGTAGATTCCAATAAGATGTTTCCATTGTCATCTATTTTTTTCAGCTTATTATCCAGTTCGTCGTATAACCAGATGTTGTTGTCGTAACTGCATGTAACGGCAGTAACCTGTAAAATATTCTGATTGCGAAGGTCAATAACAGTACGAACATTTAATAACCTGTCTAAAACAACGATTGTAGAAAAATCTTTATAAAACGCTAATATTTTAAGGGGATTGGAAGCATCAATAGAATAAACTTTTCCATATCTCTTCACATCATTATATACTGCAATAGAATCCCCGGTTGCATTTACTTTTTTTATTCCGTTAGTAGCATTCAGCAGGTAAATATTGCCTAAGTTATCAGTTGTAAAATCTTTAATTTCTCCATTTATTTTCTGAGCTAATGAAACCTTTAAAACACTTTCCTGCTGACTAAAAGCGCCAATTGAAAGCAAGTAAGTAACAAGTATGATAAAAGTTTTTTTCAAGAATCAGTTCAGTTTTTTTAGTTGCGTACAATGTCCGTCAAATTCGGCATAAGTAAAATATTTTATCCAGTCTCCTAAGTTTATATAATGGCTGTGGTCGGATAGTTTAACATCCATGGGCAAATGCCGGTGGCCGAAAATGAAATAGTCAAAATGTTCTTTTGCCAGTATCTGTCTTGAAAAAATAATCAGCCACTCATTTTCTTCTCCTAAAAAAACTTCATCGCTGCTTCCTGTTTTTTTGCGGCTGCGGCTGCTGAAATAGTTCGCAAGACCCATTCCAATATATGGATGTAAAAAACCGAACATGCTTTGCGAAATTCTGTTTCTGAATACTTTTTTTAAAAGCTTGTAGCCGTAATCCTGGGGCCCTAACCCATCACCGTGGGCAATAAAAAATTTCTTACTGTTAAATTCAAAAGTTTTGGGCTCATAATAAACAGGGATGTTCAATTCTTTTTCGAAATAGTCGTTCATCCACATGTCATGGTTGCCTGCAAAAAAATGGACAGGAATACCACAATCTGTTATTTCGGCAAGTTTTCCAAGTAAGCGCACATATCCTTTTGGGGTTACATCTTTATATTCGAACCAAAAGTCAAACATATCTCCAACAATAAAAATAGCTGCGGCCGAGTGCCTGATACTTTCTAAAAAACCTACAATTTTTTTCTCTCTCAGTAAGCTATCAGCATGGTTTGGTGCGCCTAAATGGAAGTCTGACAAAAAGTAAATATTTTTACCTGCGGCTGCCTGCATCCTTTAAGATTTACTTTTTAATTTTTTAAAATTCATACTATTTTCAGCGTATTAAATTTTGAGGGAAGTAAATTCCTATTGTAGCAATATTTCCGGATTTTGGTTGATTGCTGGTTCAGAGGATGAAATAGCTTTTTAATATCCATCAACATAAAGTTTTATTATTTTATTTTCCATGCTGATAAAGATATAGAAGGAAAGGAATTAAAAAACTTGAATAAGGAAATAAGGATATAATATCTGTTGAAAGGATGCTCCTGACAATAAATTTATCCTTCAACCAAAAAAACATATACTTCTTTCGGCCCGTGAACACCCACAACTAAAGTTTTTTCGATATCTGCCGTGCGGCTTGGACCCGTTGCAAAGGTTATCAGGGAAGGTATTTTACCTGCATACTTTTCTTTTAAAATTTGTAAGCCTTCCTTTATATCGTAAACTAACTGGCTGGCGTAAGCGACACAAATATGAACAGGCGCATATACGCTTGCAGTTCTTCCGCTTGCTTGTGCTGAGCTCATTACTATACTTCCTGTTCGTGCTATCAGTAGTTCACAACTGGTTATACTTGCATCGCAGGTGGCAATATCGGTGGCCGAAAAATCAGAAAAACCAAAATGGGTCAGCTTCTCTCTGAGCTGCTTTTCACTGCAAAAAACTGATTTTATTTTTTTTCCCTGCGTAAGATGCTGCAGCTGTTCAGCGAGTTCCTTTTCATCGATACAAAAAGAAAACCTGCCTAATAAGCCTGTAAAGTTTTCTGCGAATTCTATTTCCATCTCTTTCTTCAGAGGCTGAAAGACGCTCGTATTTCCTTCGCTATTTGGAAATGGAACAGGCACCGGGTTTGCCAGTGCCTGTCTTATTTTTTTTAAAATGTTTTCTTTAGAAGATGAAACTTTCATACATGTTTCATTGATCAATTTGAGTTATTGTATCTACAACGGTTTTTTCAGGAGGCGCACTTAATTCAGAATTGGTCTCCTGGTGAGCAACATCTAATATTTTTTTGTCTTCAAAAGGTCTCTTTCCGATAAGTTTTTCCACATCACTTTGAAATAAAACTTCTTTCTCCAAAAGTTGTCTGGCCAGAATTTCCACTTCATTTCTCTTCTCAGTCAAAAGTGCTTTTGTGCTTACATAGGCCTCTGCTATGAGCCGTCTTACTTCCTCATCTATCATTTTGCCCGTTTCTTCGCTGTATGGTTTGGTAAATGTATTTTCCTGTGAGGGATCGTAATAACTGATATTACCAATTTTTCCGTTCATACCGTACACCGTTACCATGGAGTAAGCTATTTTGGTAATCTGCTGAAGGTCATTACTGGCCCCGGTAGAAATTTTTCCAAAGAAAATGTCTTCAGCCGCACGGCCACCAAGTGTCATGCAGATCTGGTCAAACAGCTGGTCGGTATTATATAAATATTGTTCTTTAGGGGTATACTGTGCATATCCTAAGGCTGCCGTACCACGAGGCACAATAGTAACTTTTAATAAAGGATAAGCATGTTCGAGAAACCATCCGCAGATAGCATGACCGGCTTCGTGATAAGCAATTATCTCTTTTTCTTCAGGGAGAATAATTTTATTTCTCTTTTCAAGACCTCCGATTACGCGGTCGATAGCATCCTGAAAGTCGCTCATATCAACGGCATCTTTATTCTTGCGGGCTGCAATTAAAGCGGCTTCATTACAAACGTTTGCGATATCAGCCCCTGCAAAGCCGGGAGTTTGTTCAGCGAGTTTATGAATATCGAGAGTTTGCGAAATTTTTATAGGTTTCAGGTGTACTTTGAAAATAGCTTCACGGCCTTTGACATCAGGGCGATCAATTGAAATCTGCCGGTCAAAACGGCCCGGCCTCAGTAATGCACTATCAAGTACATCAGGACGGTTGGTAGCTGCAAGAATGATAATACCAATATCGGTACCAAAGCCATCCATTTCTACCAGCAACTGGTTGAGGGTGTTTTCTCTTTCGTCGTTGCTCATAATAGCGTTTCTGCCCCTGGCCCGGCCTATTGCATCTATTTCATCAATGAAAATGATACAAGGCGCTTTTTCTCTTGCCTGCTTAAACAAGTCACGAACACGGCTGGCACCTACACCTACGAACATTTCAACAAAATCACTTCCGCTCAGGCTGAAAAACGGCACCTGCGCTTCTCCGGCCATTGCTTTGGCAAGCAGGGTTTTACCTGTACCGGGGGGACCAACAAGTAAAGCTCCTTTAGGTATTTTACCTCCGAGAGCAGTATATTTTTTGGGATTTTTAAGAAAATCAACTATTTCCATTACTTCCACCTTGGCTTCATCAAGACCTGCCACGTCGCCGAAGTTTATATTTACTCTGGTGCCTTTCTCAAATAATGTAGCCTTCGATTTTCCTATATTAAAAATGCCGCCCGGACCTCCTCCTCCTGCGGGTCCACCCATTTTGCGCATAAGCAATATCCACAATCCTACAAAAAGAAAAACCGTTACAAGCGTATTAGCTATCGGGCCAAACCATTCTCCTTCATTAGTTACGGTTTCCGGTACCTTTTGTATTCGCAATGGATTAGCTGCCGAGTCTGTAAAAAACTGGTTTTGACTCGCATTAAAACTTTCCCAGTCAGTTACGGTAAACTCAAATTGAGGGCCTTTACTGATACCTGAAGCTGGTCTTTTTATTTTTTCAGCATAAAAAGGTTTGCTTAAACTATCAGCTATAATATAGACGCGGACTAATTCCTTATTCTTAATCAAATCCAGTTTTTCAACATCTCCCTTAGCGAGCATTTTTTGCCTGAATTCTAATTCTGTTGTCTTAACTGCATCTGCAGTCATATTAAATAAGTTCGCCGCAATCAGTACAACTGCAACTATAGCATAAATCCAGTAAATACTGAATTTTGGACCCTTCCTTCCAGGCTTATCTTCTCCCTGAGGGAGGCCGGGAATGTTTCTGAAATCTTTTATCTTTTTATCTTCTTGTGCCATGTTTATTCTCTCTGTAAGTCAGAAATTTTCTTTTTTTATTTTTCAAAAAATATTTTGCTGCATGCTTTTAACCTTCATGCTCCTCTCTTGCTGCATCACTCCACATTTCTTCAAGCTGGTAAAATTTTCTCGGCTCGGGCAGCATTACATGTACAACTATGTTTACATAATCGATGAGAACCCATTGGAGCGCCTGGTAACCTTCGTGCTTGTAGGCAGATTCATCGCAGTTTTTTTTCACTTCTTCTTCTACAAATTCTCCAATAGCCCTAAGCTGTTGAGGGTTGCTTGCCTCACAAATAATAAAAAAATCTGCTACTGCTTCATGTATTTTGCGTAAGTCGAGGGAAACTATATTTTCACCTTTTTTTTCCTGAATTGATTTTATAATAGTTTTAAAAAGTCTGGAGCTTTTGGTAAGTTTTGCAGATGAACTTTTTTTTCGGATAGATAATAATGAAAGTGGTTCCAATAAATAAAAATCTTTAAATTAATAATACGGTTGATAAGTTTTTAAAGGCAACGCTGCACTTACATAAAAGTTGCAGCTGATAGGGTTCAGGCTGACTTTCTTAATAATTTTCTAATAACTAAAATTACTTAATATACCGGTCTTTTTTACCTGCTAAATCTATCTTTGCCAAAAATACTAATTCTTTGCGACCTGTAAACCCTATTGGTGAGCCGTTTTTCGAATTATGTGAAGTAGATAGCACCAACAACTATGCCATGAGGCAGGTGCAGGCCCAAATGGCAGTACACGGAGCAACATGGTTTGCCCAGTACCAAAACGCCGGAAAAGGGCAGCGCGGAAAGTCATGGAATGCAGTGCCGGGTCAAAATATAATGATGAGCTGTGTTTTAGAACCTGCCTTTCTTGCTATTGATAATCAATTTCTTTTGAATGTAACTGTAGCTTTGGCATGCTTTGATTTTTTTAGTAAGTATGCGATAGATAAAACAAGCATTAAGTGGCCAAATGATATCTATTGGAAAGACAGAAAGGCAGGAGGTATACTTATAGAAAACCTTATAAAGGGTAAAGAATGGAAATTTTCAATAGCAGGCATGGGAATAAATATTAACCAAACTTTTTTTCCTGGTCACCTGCCAAACCCTGTTTCACTAAAGCAAATAACAGGGAAAATGTTCGATGTAATTGATCTGGCAAAGGAGTTGTGTCAGTGTCTCAATTACCGGTGGGAACAGTTGAGTAACAAAAAAGATGATGAGCTTTTACACGAGTACACAATTCATCTGTACAAATCAGGTGAATTGGTAACTTTTAAAAAGAAGGATAAAATATTTAAAGCAGTTGTTACAGGGGTTAATAAAAATGGAGAGCTTTTAGCAGATGCAGGCGAGCCCGTCGCACTGGCCTATGGAAGCGTCGAATGGGTGATACCTCAGCCAAAATAAACCTCAGAAAGTATAGAGGCATCTTTTTCTTTTTGTCTTGCATCCACTTCAAACCTGTTGTTTTGATAGCCTTTCTTTAAGGTTTCTAAAAGATACAGTGCTAAAAACGGTAATAAGCCCAATTCGAGATATTGCTTTACATGTGCTACCTCGTGCCTTACCCAACGTTGGTTATTCAAAAACTCATCCTTACCGGAGTTATGCAAATAAATTGTTTTTCCGATAACCATAGCTACCGAATCGCTGTCTAACTTATAAGCAGCGATTCGTGCCAGCCAGGAATTTTCTTTAATTTTCACTTTTGTCATTACTGCCAATCGTTATCGCTAAACAAATACATTTATTCCCATGCATCTAAAACCTGCCGGGTTTGATTTTTAGTATCAGGCTTAGTGATAATATTTTTTATAGTTCCCTCTTCATCTATCAAAAAAGTAGTCCGGTTAGTTCCCATATAATTTTTACCCATAAATTTCTTTTCTCCCCATACGCTATATTGCTCCACTATTTTCTTCTCTTCGTCAGCGATAAGGGGAAAAGGTAAAGAATATTTATCTTCAAATTTTTTATGACTTTTTACGCTGTCTGTGCTTATTCCCACTACCTGGAAGCCTTTTTGAATTAATTCCTGATAATTGTCTCTCAGGTTGCACGCCTGCGCGGTGCATCCGGGCGTGTCATCTTTTGGATAAAAGTACAAAATTACTTTTTTCCCTTTAAAATCATTTAATGATACAGCTTTGCCATTTTGATCTTCACCTTCAAAAACCGGCGCTTTCTCTCCTTGTTTTAATTCGCTCATTTTATAAAATTTTAGTGAGGTTACCAACACAATTACAAATTTGAAATAAAATGGTTGAATAGTTTGAACCAATATTAGTTATATGCCGGCTTCTATCTTATAAAACTGTACTTTCTTTCAGAAATATTTCCTGCCTCATCCTCAACTGCAACTGTCAACTCATGTTTGCCGGGAGCCGTTCTTTCATCAAAGGCGTAAGTAAAAGTATTTTCCTTCCTGCCGAACAAAAGCCAGTTGCCGTCTAAAAAAGCTTCGAAGCTTTTGACTTTTCCGGCATTGTCGCCGGCTGCTATCGATATCGAATTTCTGTTTCTCACTCTCACTCCGTTTACCCAGTCTGCCAGGCGAACCGTTGGTGGTATTGTATCAATCAGTAGTTTCACTATTCCCAGATCTCTCAATTTTACTTCCATCCAGTCGCCTTTCCATTGGCCTTTTACAGTTTCTGTTTTATGATTGCTTATCAATTGTACAACTACCCTGTCTTTTAAAATATTTGAAACAGGCGCTGCAGCCTTTATGCGTACGGTAAAACTATCATGAACCGGTACTGTATAATTATTCAGGTGATGAATAGCTGATATAACTCTTGTATCCTTTGACAGTTCGGCGCCGTATGCAAAAGGAACGGTATCATAAAAAGCCCTGGCTGAAAAATCAGCTTCGATATCATCCATTTTCAGCACATTTTCTCTTCCCGGTATCATCTCGGCGCTATTAGAAGCAAACATAAAATCATTTGTTTGGGAAGGCTCCCATCTGAATTTGAAGTTGAGAACAGAAGAATTACCTGCCGCATCTTTTACTAAAATCTGTGCATTATGAATCAGGCTGTCTGTAAGCACTATTTTTCCGTCGCCTGCAGAAGAAAAAATAGTGCTATGGTTACCCGGAAGTTTGCTGAGATATTGAATATAAGGACCGCCTGATTCTTTAGTTTTGTAATCGATACTGCCGTTTACGTAGCGGGTATCATTATAAGAAATATCATTTAGCCGAAAGGCAGACTGTACTGTACCATCTACAGTTAACAAAGCTTCATATATTCCATATTTAAAAGAGGAAATGTTTAATTTGTCTTCTGCTGAAATGCCAAAACTTACGACGGGCGACGATAAAATTACCACATCTTGTGCAGACGTATATTTTCCGCTGCCTCCTGTTATTGATATGGGTGATGGCTTAACCTGGTAAGTGGTATATCGCCTGTCGTAAAAGTATAATCTGTAAATTGAGGGCGGCATTTTATCAGTCAGACCAAAACCAAATAACCAGGGATTAAGGTTGTTGCCGGTTTTAGTATCACGGATTTCAAAATGTAAATGAGGACCTTCTGACCCGCCCGTGTTGCCGCTATAGGCAATCAATTGTCCTTTTGCAACCCGAAACTGATTTGGTTCAAAATCTATTTCCTGCTCCCATTGCCGGGTTGCGTATTGCTTATCTTTTACGTACCTGTTCAGCGTGTCATAAAAGTTGTTTAAATGAGCATATAAAGTAGTATAACCATTTGGATGATTTATATAGATAGCATGGCCAAAACCTAACTTTTCAATTTTTATTTTACTTACATAACCTTCTGCTGCTGCATAAACCGGCAGATTTTCTCTTTGCCGGGTGCGAATGTCGAAACCCATGTGAAAATGATTGCTTCTTAATTCTCCAAAATTGGCAGCTAATTGTATGGGTATGCCGAGAGGATCTCTAAAATAGCCCTGAGGATAATCTGTTGAAGAAAATAAATCGTGTGAAGTAACCGGGGCAAAAGAAAATGATGAATTAACGATAAACAGAAACAATATAAATATTTTCTTCATTTAAATATAAAATTTTTTAATATTATTTCAAATTAATCTTCCCGGGAAATACGTGTCAAATGCTTTTGGAAAACTCCATTTCTAAAACGAATAACTTCTGTATTTCTTATAATCTTAATCAAGTTAAAATATAGTATTTAATAAATAACAAGGTTTTACATATTTAGCATGTTATTTACAATTTCAACCTGCTGTTTTTCTTAAGGGAGCAAGTTTTATTAACTTCATTGTTACTTAAATAAATAAGTCCTGGTATAGCTTTCCTCCTTCTGCAACTGCATATTTACTTAAATCTGTTATTCCCTCGGTAGCTAAAACTTCTTCATCAATATAAGTATTTCCTGTACATTCGGCAGAGGGCCTTTGTAAAATATAATAGGCAGCATCGGCTATTATTTCCGGCTTGCGGCTCATTTTTATCAATGCATCTCCGCCCAAAAGATTTCTGACTGCGGCCGTTGCAATAGTTGTTTTAGGCCAGAGCGAATTGGCAGCTATTTTGTATTTTTTCAATTCTGCTGCAAGCCCCAATGCAATCATTGTCATATTGTATTTGCTAATGGTGTAAGCAACATGAGAGCCAAACCATTTTGGATTAAGATTGATTGGCGGAGAAAGGTTGAGTATATGAGCATTTGATCCTTTTTTCAAAAAAGGAATACAAGCTTTACTGACAAAAAAAGTTCCTCTTACATTTATATCTTGCATCAGGTCAAAACGTTTGGCATCTGTCTGCTCTGCCGTTGTCAATGAAATGGCTGAAGCATTATTAACTAATATGTCAATACCTCCAAACTTTTCGACAGCCTTTTCAACGGCCTTTTCAATTTGTGATTCATCCCGAATATCGCATTGAATTGCCAAAGCTTTTCCGCCTGCTGCTTCTATTTCTGCAGCAGCAGTATAAATAGTTCCTCCCAGCTTTGGATTTTCTTCTATGCTTTTTGCTGCAATTACGATATTGGCTCCATCGGCAGCAAGTTTTAATGCAATGGCTTTTCCTATACCGCGGCTTGCGCCGGTTATAAAAGCAGTTTTATTTTGAAATGACATGAGTGGTTATTTAACTGTAATTTAGTGGTAACAACAAAAAGAGTAATAAGTTTTCTTTAAATTAGAGGTATGGAAACCTATATACAGCCACCGCGTACAGGATTGGAGGCATTTGAATTAATGCCAGAAGGCACATTATGTCAACTTATAAATGATAATATAGTTATGTCACCTGCGCCTACACCAAATCATCAACGATTTTCAAAACAGTTATTTAAAGCAATTGAGAGGTTGGTTGACGCCGGGGATCTGGGAGAAGTATTTTTTTCTCCTGTTGATGTTTACTTAAACGATAAAAATGTATTTCAGCCTGATATTGTGTTTGTATCAAAAGAAAGATTTGACATAATTGATTGGAATAAGGGGATAATGGATGCCCCGGATTTAGCTGTTGAAATACTTTCTAAAGGGAAACGAAGCTATGACTTAAACGAAAAGAAAATTGCTTATGAACGATCAGGAGTGAAGGAATATTGGGTAGTTGACCCAAAAACAAAATGGTGCGAAGGTTTTATTTTACAAAATGGCAAATATGAATCTTTAGGTGCAGGAAGCGGACAACTAACAATACAAATGTTTAACCTGTCTTTTTCATTTTAATTTAAGAAATATTGATAACCTTTACTCATATCTTAAATAATGGAAGCATATATAAAACCACCGCGTACAGGAATGGAGGCATTTGAATTGATGCCTGAAGGAACTTTTTGCCAACTTATAAATGACGTTTTAATTATGTCTCCTGCACCTACGCCAAATCATCAGTCTGCTGCAGGAATAATTTATGAAAAGATTTCCGGATTTGTAAGAACTCAAAAGTTGGGAAAAGTGTTTTTTTCTCCTATTGATGTTTATTTGAATGAGAAGAACGTTTTTCAGCCTGGTATTGTTTTTATCTCAAAAGATCGATCAGGAATAATTGACTGGAAAAAAGGAATAATGGGCGCTCCTGATTTAGTTATTGAAATTTTATCAAAAGGAAATGAAAAATATGATTTGACCGAAAAGAAAGCTGTGTATGAAGCTTCGGGAGTTAAAGAATATTGGGTGGTTGATCCCTCAACAAAATGGTGTGAAGGGTTTATTTTACAAAATGAGAAATATCAATCTTTAGGTGAAGGGAACGGGCAGTTAACAATACAAACATTAGACCTTGCTATTTCTTTTTAAGAATATTTTATGTTTTGTATTGAAAATAATCAACAGTCTTTTCGTGCCTCTTATATGGTGCAGTCAGCAGCTTAAACAACTAATTATGCATTATGCAGAAATTTTTGACACGGCTTTTAATTACCACTCTTGCTGCACTTTTAGCCTCTTATTTACTTTCAGGAGTTCATATTAATAGCATAGGTGCCGCTTTCATAGTCGCGCTTGTTTTAGCCTTTCTCAATAATGTCATCAAACCAATTCTTATTTTTCTCACCCTTCCCATCACTATTCTCACCCTTGGCTTATTTCTAATTGTTATAAATGTGCTTATTATAAAATGGGCGGCTGATTTAGTACCGGGATTTAGCGTTGACGGCTGGTGGTCTGCCCTGTTATTTAGTTTTTTAATTTCAATTGTTACATCTTTGTCAGCAGGCCTTATTAACAGCGATAAAAAAGAATAAAAAATTGCAATATGTTTTTTGATCGTAAAAAAATTCCAGATCATTTGCTATGGCAATTGTATAAAAATCTGTTGCTGTCAAGGTTTATTGAAGAAAAGATGCTTGTGCTGCTGCGCCAGGGAAAAATAAGCAAGTGGTTTAGCGGAATAGGCCAGGAGGCCATTTCGGTTGGCGCAACGCTTGCTATGCAACACGACGAATGGATTATGCCTCTGCATAGAAACCTCGGAGTTTTTACTTCACGTCAAATGCCGCTGCACAAATTATTTATGCAGTGGCAGGGTAATAAAGATGGCTACAGCAAAGGACGGGAAAGAAGTTTTCATTTCGGTTCTAAAGAACATTTTATTTGCGGAATGATATCTCATTTAGGCCCCCAACTTGCTATTGCAGACGGAGCAGCTTTGGCATACAAACTAAAAAAAGAAAATAAAGTCTCACTGGCATTTACGGGAGAAGGTGGCACAAGTGAAGGCGATTTTCATGAAGCATTAAATGTAGCTGCCGTGTGGGATTTACCGGTGATTTTTATAATTGAAAACAATGGTTACGGACTAAGTACGCCCATTAATGAACAATACCGGTGCGACAGCCTGGCCGATAAAGCCAGAAGCTATGGAATGGAAGGTGTGAGAATAGAAGGAAATAATGTGCTGGAAGTGTACGATACTATTCATGGCGTAAGGGAATATTGTATTAAAAAACAAAAGCCTTACCTGGTAGAATGTATGACCTTCAGAATGAGAGGACATGAGGAAGCGAGCGGAACAAAGTATGTGCCTGAGGGACTTTTTAAAGAATGGGCTGAAAAAGACCCGGTCTACCGATACCAGGAATTTCTTTTATCACAACATCTGTTTCAGCAGGATGAAATTGACAATGTAAAAAAGGAACTTAAAAAATATATAGACAGAGAATTATCAATGGCCTTTCATGCATCAGCTATTGTTCCTGATACTACGGAGGAGATGAATGACATTTATTATTCTCCTGCACAAAAAAAACAAAAACAATTTAAACATAAGCCTGTTCAAAAATCTGAAATTTCTTCAAAAAATACTGTTGCTCATGATGTCCGTTTTGTTGATGCAATCAGGGAGGCTTTGCAGCAATCCATGAGAAAGCATGACAACCTGGTACTGCTGGGACAGGATATTGCAGAGTATGGCGGAGCTTTTAAAGTAACGGAAGGTTTTGTAAACGAATTTGGAAAAGAAAGAGTTCGCAATACGCCATTATGCGAAAGCGCAATCGTAGGCGCAGCCCTCGGGCTGTGCCTTGAAGGTTTTAAAAGTGTAATGGAAATGCAGTTTGCAGATTTTGTGTCAGCAGGTTTTAACCAAATAGTAAACAATCTTGCAAAAATTCATTATCGCTGGGGTCAAAATGCTGATGTTGTCATTCGCATGCCCACAGGCGGAACTGTAAATGCAGGTCCATTCCATAGTCAAAGTAACGAGGCCTGGTTTGTTCATACTCCCGGCCTCAAGGTAGTTTATCCTTCCACGCCCGCTGATGCCAAAGGTTTATTAATTGCTGCCATCAACGATCCCAATCCTGTTATGTTTTTCGAGCACAAAGCACTATACCGAAAGATAAGCGGAGAGGCAAATGAAGAATACTTTGAAACTGAAATAGGCAAAGCAAGACAGGTTAGTGAAGGAACAGGTATTTCTATAATCACTTACGGCCTTGGTGTGCATTGGGCTATTGAATATGCAGATCAAAACCCAGAAATTTCTTTCGACATACTTGACCTTCGCACTTTACTGCCTCTTGATTATGATGCTGTAAAAGCTTCTGTAAGCCGGACCGGCAAAGTGCTTATATTGCATGAAGATATTACAACGGGCGGTATTGGCGGAGAAATAAGCGCATGGATAAGTCAGCATTGCTTTGAGTTATTAGACGCACCAATTATGCGTTGTGGCTCATTAGACACTCCGGTTCCTTTCAACGCAGAGCTGGAAAAAAATTTTATGGCAAACAGCCGTTTGCACGAGATTGTTCAAAAGCTTTTGAATTATTAAAATTGTAGTAAGAAAGTTTTTATTGAGCCAGCAGAAGAATATTTATTAGCTGTTGTTGCGTCGCAGCGTGTCATGAGAAGCATAGTTTTTTTTTAGAGAATGCTTCGTAATTGTATAAATGATGGCAGTCGGAGCTGAATGAAAATGAACCATTGAGGACGTGTCGAAATCAACAAAGTCGAGAACCAAACTGCTGATATTGCGACATTGGCAGGATAAAGCTGTAACGGGGGTGCTGTTTCTGGTTACAGGCTCTCCGGCATTGAGATGGCGGGAACGTTACACAGGCGTTTATACGAAACATGAGAGGCTGTCTTATTATGGCAGAAAGGAATTATATACTGACTGAATAACAAGAGCCGTATGAAGGGAGACTTTCAAGTACGGTTCCGTGAGCGGCTCGGGCTGAAATGCCCCTGCCTACTCGACCACTTGTACTTTTTGATTAAAATGCAGCTTTTATCAAAGCGAATTTTTTCTCACGCAAAGCGACAGAAGGAAGCAAAGAAGCATAAGATAAGAGAAGATAAGAGAATTGTTATGTTTTAAATAATGTAAAACAATTTTCAATAAAAAATTATAATAAACAAAAATCATTTTGTTCTTTACAACCCGCTCCTTTGCATCTTTGCGTGAAACTGTTTTTACCTTGAATTTACCCTAAATGGAATATAACTTCAGAGATATTGAAAAGAAATGGCAGCAATACTGGAAAGAAAGTAATGCCTATAAAGTAAGCAATGACAGCAATAAACCGAAGTTTTATGTGCTTGATATGTTTCCTTACCCCAGCGGAGCCGGTCTTCATGTAGGTCATCCGCTTGGTTATATAGCAAGTGATATTTATGCCCGTTTTAAAAGACTTAAAGGTTTTAATGTACTTCATCCGATGGGTTTTGATAGTTTTGGTTTGCCTGCAGAACAATATGCAATAGAAACAGGGCAGCATCCGGCTGTCACTACTGAAAAAAATATTCATCGCTATCACGAACAGTTAGATAACATAGGCTTCTGCTACGACTGGAGCCGGGAAGTAAAAACGAGCGACCCGGGATATTATAAATGGACGCAATGGATTTTTTTGCAATTGTTTGATAGTTTTTACAACCGTCAAAATCAAAAAGCAGAGCGGATAGAAAAACTGATTTCAATATTCGAACAGGAAGGCAATGAAAACCACGACTGTCCCGGAAATGAAAGACTAATCTTTACAGCAGAAGACTGGAAAAACTATGATGAGAAAAGCAGGCAGGACATTTTGATGCACTACCGCATTGCCTACTCTGCCTTTGGAGAAGTAAACTGGTGCGAAGCCCTGGGAACAGTGCTCGCCAATGATGAAGTCGTCAATGGCGTAAGCGAACGTGGCGGACACCCAGTAGTAAAAAAGAAAATGCGGCAATGGTATCTGCGCATAACAGAGTATGCTGATCGTTTGTTGCAAGGTTTGGAGCAAGTTGACTTTAGTGAGTCGATGAAAGATATGCAGCGGAACTGGATAGGTAAAAGTCAGGGAGCGGAGATTACGTTTCGCCTCACCCCCGGCCCCTCTCCTCGCGGAGAGGGGAGTCGAGAGACTTCTAAAGAAAAAATTTCAGGACGCTTTTTCAAATCTGCTAATCAAACATTTTGGAAAACCCTAAAGGAATACGGAAGAGATAACAGGAAGAATCAAACTGAAGCAGAGAATGTTCTATGGCAAAGGTTGCGAAATAATCAGCTTGGTGTTAAAGTAAGAAGGCAACATGCTATTAATGGATTTATTGCAGACTTTGCTTTAATGGAAATTAAGCTGGTTGTGGAGATAGATGGAGATTATCATAATGAAGAACAACAAAAAGAATATGACCATGCAAGAACAAGCTATTTAAAAGAGTTTGATTTCTACATTCTTCGTTTCACTAATAATGAAGTAATACAGCAAACAGCGAATGTAATCAACAAAATAAAAGCTGAAATAAAAAAACACAGGCAATTAAAAGAAACAGACTCAAAGGTCCCCCTTCTCCGCGAGGAGAAGGGGTTAGGGGATGAGGCGACATTGAAAGTGTACACCACCCGCCCCGACACTATCTTCGGCGTCGACTTCATGGTTCTCGCCCCCGAACACGAACTCGTCACAAAAATTACCACACAGGAACAAAAACCCGAAATCGAAAAATACCTTGAATATGTAAAAAGCCGCAGCGAAAGAGAGCGGTTAGCAGAAGTAAAACAAATTACCGGTGCTTTTACCGGCGCTTATGCCATCAATCCTTTCGATGGTCGTGAAATTCCTATCTGGATTAGTGAATATGTTTTAGCAGGTTATGGCACAGGTGCAATCATGGCTGTTCCTTGTGGTGACCAGCGTGATTTTGCTTTTGCAAAGCATTTTAATATTCTCATCACAAACATTATTGGTGATGCTTATAATGGCAATGAAGCCAATCCAACTAAAGATGCCATTTTACACAACAGTGATTTTATAGATGGAATGGTAATGCGTGATGCAATTGATGCAGTGATTGATGAACTGGAAGAAATGGGCATTGGAAAACGAAAAGTAAATTATAAAATGCGGGATGCAGGTTTTAGCCGTCAACGGTATTGGGGAGAGCCGTTTCCGATTGTTTACAAAGGAGGAATGGCCTTTCCGTTAAATGAAAATGAACTGCCATTAGAATTACCTTATGTAGATACTTACAGCGCCGGACCTGAAGGTGAAGGTCCATTGGCAAATCTGTCAGATTGGATTATAGCACCCGGAGGTGGTACAAGAGAAACGAATACAATGCCCGGTTATGCAGGTTCTTCCTGGTATTTTCTACGCTACATGGATCCGCATAATGATAAAGCATTTGTTGACAGAAAAGCTGCAGATTACTGGGGACAGGTAGATTTATATATTGGCGGAACTGAACATGCTGTAGGTCATTTATTGTACAGCCGTATGTGGACAAAGGCTTTGTATGATTTGGGTTATATTGGTTTTGAGGAGCCTTATAAGAAATTGGTCAACCAGGGGATGATACAGGGAAATTCAAGGTTTGCATACTTGAACAGAGAGAAAAAAAAATTTATAACATTCAACAATGTTTTCCCACCAAAGGAACGAGGGTATTTGGAACCTGTACGAGTTCCAGTTGAATATGTTGATGGCTTTGCTTTGGATATTGACGCCTTTCAGAAATGGCGACCAGAATATGCTGACTATGAATTTCAGAAGGAACCGAATAAATTATTCTACTGTGGAGCGGAAACAGAAAAAATGTCCAAATCTAAATACAATGTGGTAAACCCTGATGACATTGTAGAACGATTCGGCGCTGACACTTTCCGCATGTACGAAATGTTCCTCGGCCCTGTTGAACAAAGCAAACCATGGGATACAAAAGGCATCGAAGGTGTTCACCGTTTTCTGAGAAAGTTCTGGAGATTGTTTATAGACGAAGTAAAAGGACCAATTGTAACAAATGATGCACCAGCACAAGCCGAATTAAAAATTCTTCATAAAACTATAAAAAAGATTGAAGATGATACCGAACGTTTCAGCTTCAATACTGCTGTAAGTGCCTTTATGGTTTGTGTAAACGAACTTACCGATTTGAAGTGTCACAAAAAGGAAATACTTGAGCCATTAGTTATTCTGCTTGCACCATACGCACCTCATATAGCCGAAGAACTATATCATCTTCTAAACGGCTCCCTCTCCCTTGGAGAGGCCCGGGGTGAGGTCTCAGTATTAGACGCTACTTTTCCGAAATATGAAGAAAAATACCTCGTAGAAAGCAGCAAAGAATATCCTGTCAGCATCAATGGAAAAGTAAGAGCGAATATTAATATTTCATTAGATGCCGCACAGCCCGAAATTGAACAGATTATTCTTCAAAATGAAACTGTAAAAAAATGGCTTGATGGAAAGCCGCCTAAAAAGATAATATTCGTAAAAGGCAGAATGATAAACGTCGTTATCTGAAAAGGATTTTTTATCGTTCTCTTTTTTTTCAAATATTATAAATAATAAAAATGGAGCTGACTGATTTGAATAGCGTACTAAAAAAGTATTCTTCCGCATTTCATTCTATTGTTTCGTTTGATAGTAAAAAGGATAAGCTGCTGCGTCTTGATTTTACCGCTGCCAATACTTCACTTACAAATGAAATATTAGCTGATACAAATAGCTTTTCTGAATATATACAAAAACTGCTCGATAAAGAATATGCTTATGGCATAGGAGGCTATAACGAACATCGCACTATTTACTCAAGAAGCAAAAAATTTGATGGAGATGATGAACCTCGTCGCCTTCATCTTGGTATTGATATTTGGGGAATTGCCGGTACACCTGTTTTTGCACCTTTAGATGGTTATGTACACAGTTTTGCTTTCAATAATTATTATGGAGACTATGGCGCAACTATCATTCTTCATCACCAGCTTGATGGAATAACTTTTCATACGCTTTACGGTCATTTGAGTCTGCGTGATCTTGAGGTTTTGAAGGAAGGTCAATACATAGGTAAAGGAATTGAGTTCGCACATTTTGGTGAACCAAAAGAAAATGGACAGTGGCCGCCCCATTTGCATTTTCAGATAATAACAGAGATGCATCAACAAAAAGGAGACTACCGGGGCGTGTGTAAATATTCTGAAAGAGAAAAGTACCTCCTAAACAGCCCTGACCCCGATTTAATATTAAATATGATGCAATATGCTGTCAAAAGCTAATGGAAATCTTCCATTCCGGCTGCTGTTTTTCCAGACAGCAGCCCCGGTTATGTATTTAAAAACCTGTCATTTTCAAGACCGCTCAATATTTCAATTGCTTCTAACCTATGCTGCATTGCCTGCTCAATTGTAAACACAGGTGTATACATTCCTAAACTGCAGTTGTCTGCCAATTCCTTTAATTGTTGTAAATATATACCCTGTTGAGGGTGTATTTCTATATAACCTGGTAATTGTTCGGTTTCTATACCAAACTTGCTATGTATATAAAGGTTAAGGTTTTTGCTTAATTGTTTATAAAAGTCAGAACTGTCATTGTCAGGCTGCGATTCTCTTATAGCATAAAGGAATGCAGACGCATCCGGTTTTTTATTTTCTTCCGGCGTTTCTTCTTTTTTAACAATAGGTACAGCAGCAGGTTGAGGCATTGGTTTTTGTTTGCCATTAAACCATATAAGACCTGCCAGCACTGCTGCTATGCCTGTCCCTAATAAAATATATAACCTGTACCGGAATCCCATTGTGTCTGTCGAATTACCAGCAGGCTGAAAAAAGCTTTTCTTTCCCTGGGCAACCGAAAGTGTAAATGCACGTGTAGCTTTGGTAATATACCTGTTAGCGTTTGCATCAAAATAGGTAAACTCTACAGGGGGAAATGTATAAGTTCCTTTTTTGTTTGCTATAAAAGGAAATGAAATGGTCTTTTTGTATTTAACAGGAAAGCCTGATTTATCCTCATTAGTCTGTTCTGTTGTTTCAAAAGCTTCAATGCCCTTTGGCCAGTTTATTACCGGCGCTTTTACCTGCTCTATGTTGCCTGCACCTTCAATTATAAAAAGCAAATGATTTGTAGTGCTTGTTGTTATATTATTTTCTTTAATAGCTACTGCAGCATCAAAGTTGCCGATAGCTCCGCTAAAGTCGGCGCCGCCAGTAGAAGGCATTGCAGGCAAAGCTTTTACCTCAATTGTTTCAGGCTTATTTTGCAGCGTTACTAATTGTTCTTCCACAGGTGCTTTGGGGGGTGAATAATATAAATCCCTGTAGCTGAGATTGCTGGCATCGTAAAATGATACCTTGTTTTCAATACTGGCCTGCGGCAAGACCAGCTTTCCTGCTTCCAGCGGCATTAACTGCACTTTGCGTATCACAAAAACATTATATTGTATCCCATTTATCTTTTCTATATGCTGATCCTGGTCTTCGCCTGTTAGTTCCACTACGGTACAGCCATTAAACTGGGGCTGTTTTACTACTTTCGATTTTGATCTCAATCTTGTACATAATTTGTAGGTAGCCAAAATGGGTTCACCTACGTAACAGGTATGTTTGTTTACCTCAAGCCTTATTACAATGTTATTTTTTATTTTATCTATGGCTTTTTCACCCTTTTTTAAATACTGCGTTGCTGGCACCTCATCTTCAAATGTCAAAGGATCAAAAAGAGAACTTGAAGGAGCCTGGGCAGGCGGCAGACTTCCCGCTATATGACTCACACTTTTTACCTGAACAGTAACCGTATTGCTTCGCTGAGGTTTATTATTAATGAGCGCTGTTGCTCCCGGTATGGTAAGTGTGCCTGTAGTATTTGGCTGAACTATTACAGAATATACCATTTGTTGTTTTACAACATTTCCCGTTTGCACAGTACTGCTGCTAAGATTTGGTCCCGACAGAACAGTCCACTTGTTAAACCGGGGAAGAACAAATTGTTCCATAGTTACATCATCTGCTTCATATTCTATCTGTAACACGTCGTTCCTGCCAATAGTCGTAGCCGAGACCTTTGTGATAAAAGACTGTCCAAAAGACATGTTAGAAATCAGCAGAATAATTAAAAGTATATAGCTGTTTAATAGTTTCATAGCTGGTTATAGCAAATGTAGTATATAGAGATAGGGAAACTAACAGATGCCGGTTAAGTGGTAGTTAAAAAAAACAATCTGCAATTGTTTCTGACAGCAAAAGCTGCAAATGTAAACGCAGAGTCTGAAAGAGTTAAAAGAATTAGCGTGAGATTTTTAGTAATTTCTGGTTCTATGACGATTTAGGTGGCTATAAATTGCCACGACGTTTAGGTCGTGGGCCTTAGAAAGTTTAGGTATTGGCTTTAGCCAAAATTCTTTCGAATGAGGTGCATTTAAAAACTATTTCATTATTCTTTAGTAAAAGTTTTTCTTGTTGAGTGTTTTCAGGTTTTAGGTTTGCGAGTGTATCGCATGTGTGGTTATTTTTTGGCTGAAGCCTGTTATCTATTATTCTTTATCCACGACCTGAAGATCATGGCAATTGCACCTTAATTATTAATTACCCATACCATTCATCAAAGAATCAGTTTTTTTCTTTTGCGAAAGAAAAATTAAGCGGTAATTTTTTTACCGACGTTATATCGAAAACAGCCGAAAAGGTATAAAAAAAAGCATGATGCAAAAGCATCATGCCGGTATTAAAATTTAAATTTTTTCCTTTTTCATAAATCAGTCAAAAAAGGAAAATTCCATACAGCAAAAGCAACAATCGTTAAAGGCTCAACTATCATCAATCTTTATTCACTTCATAATAGCAAAAAACAATCGCAGAGTTAAAATCATACAGCAAAACAATCTTTATAAGCAATTATTCGTCAGAGGCGTTTAAACTGTTATAATTCTGCACAAATAAACGACGTTTTTTTTAAACTAACAAACGTTAGTTCTTTTTTACCGAACTTTTTTAAAAGTTTTTTTATTTCTTATTACATTCTTTAATGCCGCTGTTCCCGCCTTATGTTTTAATCGATTACTTATGTCGCACATCTTCAACTGTTATCTTTGCCGCAAATTTTACAATTATGCTACAGGTTAGTTATATCCGGCAAAACCGTGATAAAGTGCTTGAAAGGCTTGCCATAAAAAATTTTTCACAACCACAACTGGCAGATGAAATAATTGCCTTGGATGATGAAAGAAAAAAGGTACAAACAGCATTTGATAATACACAGGCTAAAGTAAACAGTGCATCTAAAGAGATTGGAAATTTGATGCGCATAGGTCAAAAAGAACAGGCAGAAGCATTGAAATCCGAAGTGGCATCTTTAAAAAGTCAGGTTGACCCGCTGAAGGCACAAATGGCTGATATAGAAAAGCGATTAACCGGTAAGTTGCTTCTGCTGCCAAACCTGCCATCTGAAAGGGTGCCAAAAGGTAAAACGCCGGAAGATAATATAGTAGTGCGCGAAGGCGGCAGAAAGCCCGGGCTTGAGGAAAATGCAGTGCCCCACTGGGAACTGACCTCCAGGTACAAGCTGATAGATTTTGAATTGGGAACTAAAATCACAGGCAGCGGTTTCCCGGTATATATAGGTAAAGGTGCAAGGCTGCAAAGAGCCCTTGTACAATATTTTTTAGATTTCAATACCGCTGCCGGTTATCTTGAATACCTGCCTCCTTTTATGGTAAATGAAGACAGCGCTTTTGGTACCGGTCAGTTGCCGGATAAAGAAGGACAGATGTACTATGTAAATGCCGACAACTTTTATCTTATACCTACCGCTGAGGTGCCGGTAACCAATGTTTATCGAGATACTATTTTAAAAGAAACGGATTTGCCGGTAAAGATGACTGCTTATTCTCCCTGCTTCAGAAGAGAAGCGGGCAGTTATGGCAAAGATGTGAGAGGTCTGAACCGGCTGCACCAGTTTGAGAAGGTAGAGATCATTCAAATCGTTCACCCCCATAAGAGCTATGAAGTGCTGGAAGATATGGTAGACCACGTTGAAAAACTGCTGCACACCCTTGATCTTCCTTATCGCATTTTACGTTTATGCGGCGGCGATATGGGTTTTGCCAGCGCTCTTACCTACGACTTTGAAGTTTATAGCGCAGCGCAACATCGTTGGCTGGAAGTAAGCAGTGTGAGTAATTTTGAAGATTTTCAGTCTAACCGTCTCAAATGCAGGTTTAAAGATACGGGAGGTAAAATAGAACTTGCTCATACCTTAAACGGCAGTTCTCTTGCCTTGCCAAGAATTGTTGCTTCACTTCTCGAAAATAACCAGACTGCCAAGGGAATTATGCTGCCGCGGGTGCTGCACCAATATTTTGGCGCTGAATGGATTACGTAATAAATTTTAGCGATAAATTATACATACCGGCATACAACTAATTGCATGCCTTTTATGTCTTAAGTATAGAAGCAGTTCTAATTCTATCTAAAACTCCGCCCATTTTTTATACACAATTAATAATTTCAAAAATTTAAATCTTATGAAGAAATTATTTAAGGGATTAGGAGCCACATTAATATCAATTTTTGTTTTTTTAAATCTTATTGTCGCTTTTCATGCTTATAAATTCACTCATTTCTATGATAATAATTCGCGTCCGGCAAAAAATTATGAGTTGATGTCATCGGGTTGGGATGAGGCAAAAGCGATATTGTTTGGAGTTGATTATTATAAGGGCAGCATTACTGATAAGCCAGCCTATCCTTATCAAACATTTCATATCCGAACAAGTGACGGCATTTTACTGGAAGGATGGTATATGCCCAGGGACAGCGCAAAGGGCACCGTTATCTTATTTCATGGCCACGGAGGCAGCAGAAGCAACTTAGTAACTGAAGCGAATGCTTTTTACAACTTTGGTTATAATGTTTGTATGACCGACTTCAGAGCACATGGCAACAGTGGGGGCAACACCTGCACAATTGGCTACAACGAAAGTGCGGATGTAAAGGCAACTTATGATTTTGTTGTATCCAAAGGAGAAACCAACATTATTCTTTATGGCATTTCTTTAGGAGCCGCTGCTATTACAAAAGCAATGGCTGATTATAAAGACATTAAACCGTCAAAGGCAATTTTGGAAATGCCTTTTGGTTCCTTACAAGATGCTGTAAAAGGAAAATTGCGCATGATGCATTTGCCTGCCCAGCCTTTAACAGCCATGCTGATTTTTTGGGGCGGCGTGGAACAGGGCTTTTGGACATATCATCACAAACCTACTGAATATGCCAAAAGTATACACATACCTGTGCTGATGCAATGGGGAAAAAACGATAAGCGTGTAACTAAGAATGAGATAGATGCAGTTTATAAAAATCTTGGTACCCAACAAAAGCACCTTCTTATTTACAACAATAGCGGTCATGAAAGCCTGCTGAGGAATGAGCCGGAAAAATGGTTAGATTCAGTAAAGTCATTTTTAGAAAAAAACAGCTAAAACTTATTTCTGAATAATAACTTTTGTGCCTATCGATACCATATCGTACAACTGCTTTACATGCTCATTTTTCATACTGATGCACCCTTCTGTCCAGTTTTGATATTCGTCTACTGCATTTTCTTCGTGCGGCCAGGTTCCGTGTATACCTATTCCACCGCCCAGCCTTGAATAAGCAGGAATTAAGCCTTGTTGTTTTCTCACGTTAAATTTATTAATATCAGCCGCAGTAGGGAAATCAAGACCCAGGTAGCGGCACCATTTATTATGAATTCTTTTATTGGCAATAGTAAAAGTGCCTTCAGGTGTTTTACGATCGCCCTCAACCATTTTGTCTCCCTGGTTGTCATTGCCAAAAACTACAGGAAAAGCAACCAGCCAGCCCTGCGCATCATACACATTTAATTCGTAGTCACTTTTGTCAATTACTATATAATAAGCTGTTTTGCTCTTAGCAGTATAAAACGATGCGTTGGCAATGAAAACAACGGCCAGAATTAAAAAGAGACGAATACGAATCATGCTGTTTTTAGTAACTGATTTGATATTAACCGGAAAATTACCAACAACATACAAATCGTTTTTACATTTCACAAAAGTTTACGAAGTTGCTGAACCAGGATTTGTTGGATCATTGAATAAGCGGAAACTTTTTTATAATTAAAAGTTTTTATCAATGTTATTTAACTAAAAAATATTTTTGTTTTTCTTTTGGAATCAACATCAGTTCATTTGGCATCTCCTGTTTTTTTACAAATCAACATTATACAGCAATTTTATAATCACACCTTATTTATAATTTTCCTACTCATTTACCTATGTGTCATCTTTGTGCCTATGTGTCTGTGTTTTATTTATTATATGAAAACTAAAAGCTGCTAAATCTTATTCCGATACTATAGGGATATTGTTCTAAACCACTTTCATGTAAGCGACGAATGCTATAGGTGCCATATAGATGAATGGGACCGATGCCAAGTTCACCAATATAAGCAAGCCTGAATTTTTCAAGTCCCAGATCTCCTTTTGTTTTTACTTTACCCCTTTCAATACTTATTTGTTTATTATGGCTTCCTATAAGGTAGCCTGCACTCACACCGGCGCTGAATGCCAGGCCCTTGTGCCCCGGGCTCGTATTAAAATTGAGCATAAAAGGAACGGTGGCATAAGCTGCATATAATTTATTCTTAGAAAAATTTACCGTATCTCTAAAGATGTAAACAGGATTTTTATTATAGCTTATATTGCTCTCATAGCGGAAATTGAACATTTCTAATCCTAAACCATATTTAAGGTTTACAAAACCTTTCGCAAGATTAAGCCGCTGCATCACAACCCATATATTTACATTTGAGCTTTTGCTCGTTCTCAGTTTCAGATCCTCTTTAGTTATTTCCTTATCGCCTGGTCTGATTGTCCTAAGAAAATTTTGAGTTTCAGAACTTGCATAATTTGTTTTATCATTTAGGTTTGCAAAGCCAAGATCGAATATCCACCAGTTGGTTTTAAGTTTTGCGGGTTTATAAGGCCTTTGCTCCACAGCTATTTTATTTGATTTGCCGTCCCTGCTTTTTTTAATGATAATAAAGTTTCCGACAACAAGCGTGTCCACCCTGCCTTGCGGAGTGTCAATCCTGGTTTTTATGCTGTCTGTTTGCGAAAAGCCTGCAATCGAAACTAATAAGGTTGCCAGAATTATGTAAATCCTTTTCATTTTTTCTATGATTTTATTAAAGTGTAAGACTTATTTGCTTTTTACTCCTGTTCTAAATTTTTTTAATTATCGTTATCGTTGCTTCGCCTGATCTTTTTATCAAAAAAAACTGTTGCTTTTTTTAAAAGACCTTTCAGTTTATTTTTATTTAATTCTGCAGAACCAATGTAGAGGCTTTTTTCTTCCTCAACATTATCTGTTTCAAGATAAACAGCATGAGTAACTAATGGTTTGCCTTCAGTAATTGGCTCGTTAGTCATTAAAGAATTTTTTTCGTCGGGATTAATTATCTCAGATTTTTTATTATCATTAAAATTCTTTCTGTTTGGGTGTACCTCGGCTATTTCCTGCTCCCTGTTAGCTGTCACTTCATTTGCTTTCTGTTGTTCAGTATTTTTAATTTTATTTTCATGTTCCTTTACATCAACAGCAAGTTGTTCTTCCGGCTTTTCTGTTTTTTTCACTTTTCTTGTATCCTCTTTTCGCAGCTTCCTGGTGTTTGCTGCTACGTTTGTTGCTTTGTTCTTATTCGCCGTTTTTGGGTGCAATGCAGCAACTGGTTGTTCTGTTACAGATCGTTGTACTCTATCAGGATTAATTTTTTCCAATATTGCCGGTACAGTCTTCTCAGAAGCAGTAGTAATATTTTTGTTATGGCTGTTGTTATAAATAAAAATGAAAGAGATATAAGCAATACCTGCAACTGCCGCTGCTGCACCCACTCTTGCCAAAGCTAAAGGCACAATTCTTCTCACTTTTCTCTCTTTTCGATACAATACCTCCTTACCTGCAAATGCAATGGCTTCCGGTTGTAATCTTACATGCTTCAGCAGCGTAAATTCATTTTGCAACTTGGGATGCATTAAAATAAAACTTTCAACTTCTGCAGTTTGTTGTTCATTTAATTCGTCGTCAGCAAAAAGCAAAAAATATTCTTCATAATTAGAAAGAGAGATGCTTTTTTCTTCTTTATATAAAAGTTCTTTCCCGGTAAACTGAATAGTATCATCAGCCAGGGTCGCCTGCTGCAGCATTTCGAGCTCTTTAGCAAGGTCTGCATTTTGACTGACAAAGGTTTCAACTGCCGTGCGTGCGTTTGCATCAAGTTCGTTATCTGCATAGAGCAGAAAAAACTCTTCATAATTATATCTGTTAATAATCACCTGTTTTATATTTAATGTTTTTTAACTAAAGCTGCAGGTTTTTAGCCAAACCTGCAGCCTCTTTCCTTACCTCAATTTCCCATTAACTCTCCCATTATCATACATCCGTCATCTGCTATCCGTCATCCATCAACTGTCATCTCTTATCATATCACATTCTCCCTGCTCACTAAATAGTTTCTTAATGTTATCCTCGCCCGGTGAAGGTATACTTTCACCTGGCTTTCGTGCAGTCCTGTTATCCTGCCTATCTCTTCATAATTGTATCCTTCATAATCTTTAAGCATTACCAGGCTTCGCTGTGTCTCATTCAGCCGGTTCAAAGCCTCCTGCAATGTTTTTTGCACATTTTTATTTACCTGATAATTTACTCCCCTGCCTGTTTCTGAAAAATCTTCCGTTAAATGTATCCGCTTTACTTTTCTCACATGGTCAATCATTTGGTTGTAGGCTACTGTAAAGAGGTACGACTTGCTTTTGTCATTCTCCACTGTATCCCTGTTGCGCCACATTTTCTCAAAGGCTGTCTGCACTATATCGCGTGCATCTTCTTCATGTCGGATATTCTTCACTATGAAGCGGTACACATTGTCTGCATACAGGTTTACACATTCATTGTATTGTTGCTCAGTCATAAACAGCGGTAAAGTTCTGATAAGTTTTTATTGTGGTACGTTTTTGCCAACAAAAAGTTACAAAAGTTCAAAAAAAGGTTTTTGAAAGTGCATAACAAGCTGAAATAAAATTTTAGCAAAGGCAGGCATCAGCGGGCAGAAGCAATGTGGGGATGTAGAGGCAATAGGAGTTGAAAAGTATAAAATCAGATTTGAGGCTGGGGCTATTTGCGCAACGATATATCCGGACAAACCTCTGCCTAAATTAATTCAAGAAAAGCAGTTTACTTAAAATAATTTTTCCTGAATCAAAGACATAAAGTTTCCTTTAAATTTTTCGCTGATTGGTATTTGTTTATTGGCAATAAAAACGTGGTTGTCCTGTATCTTGTCAAGCTGTTTAATATTAATAATATAGGAGTTATGGATCCTTATAAAAGGAATATTCAGTTGCTCTTGTATATCCTTCAGGCGCCGGTAAATCAGCAGTTGCTCAGATGAAGTTACTATCCGCACGTATTCCTTTTCCCCTTCAAAGTAAAGGATGTCAGAAAGCAATAATTTACTGAAAGATTTTCCTGATTTTACGAAGAAAAAATCAGGATATGCGGCGGCAAGTTTAACTCGCTTTTTTACATTAAAATGCGACTCTATCTTTTGCACAGCCACCAGGAATCTTTTCAGGTCTATCGGCTTTAATAAATAGTCGATCGTTTGAAAAAAATAACTTTCTGCAGCAAATTCTGAGTAAGCTGTTGTAAAAACAATGTTAGTTTCTTTAGGCAGTAATGCAGCCATTTCCATACCCGGAAACTTAGGCATATTAATCTCTGAAAAAATAAAATCTACCTTATTTTCACTTAAAAAATTAATAGCTTCCCCTCCGTCAAAACATTTTGCTGCGAGCTGCCACTTCGTGTTTTCCTGGATAAAAGTTTCAAGCAATTTTATAGCTTCAGGATCATGATCAATGATAAGACAACTTATATTCATAGTAATGATGTTCTTACGGCAGTAAATTTTGACCCGCCGTCAAAATAATCTGTATGATTATAAAAAAGAGGCAGGTATAGAAATACCCGCCGTTGTACATTTATTTAATGCACATGAGAAAATTTATAAGATCAAGCTTATTTAAGCTGTAAGTCCCTTTTATTCGGTGCTGTTTTGCTTTTTGTATTTTCTTTCGAGATGAATATTTGCATCGCTGTTACTTTCAATTACATAAATGTTTTCTTCGTCTTCCACGTTTACAGAATACCTGATCATATCATCTTCTATTAATTCAGTAACAATTTTTATTGTTTTCCCTTTATATTTTTCTTTAATTTTTAATAATACATTAAAAGGCAGGTTGCTCTCGGTATAGTATCTTACTGAAGATAAAAACCGACCGTCCTTATCGTAGTTTATACGCGTACGAATATCATTTTGCTCAAAACTTACGATATAAATATTGTCACCGGCAAACCATTTTATATTTCTTACATTATTAAAATCAGTGTTGAAAGAATCTAAAGCTTTTGATGAAATATTTATTTTTGGATTGATGAAACCGAATCCTGAAAGAATACCTGTAAGAATAAAAAAAGAAAAAAGCTTTTTCATAATTTAAAATTTTTAATTGTATTTATTGATATTGATTTACTATTTAATAAACCGCTTTTCATAGGATTTAAGTGTCAAAACTAAAATGTACCTGGTATTTACATTGTATCCATATTGCCCAAAAAATGTAAACCATTTATAACTATTCTTTTTAATAAACCTTAAAGCAAATTCTTATTGTTTACATTTAAAAAATGTTACTGCTGTAATGACAGAAAACCCGGCAAAACGTGACTGAAATATTTAACTTTTATAACCTTAATTAATGTAAAGTTCCTGAAGAAGTAAAGCCTTTGCAACCTGATTCTTGCTATATAAAAATAGCCATTGTTTTACCTGGCTATTAATGTTTTGTTACACCCTCAAAAGCAGATTTAAGCACTACCAGGTCCTGAAAGTGATTTTTTTATCATTTGTAAAAAGAATCGATAATCTGATACAATAATTTAGCATCAATAAATGGTAACAACATGGAGGGAAAATCTTCACTGACTATTGTTAATAGTCATCTTAAATTCGGCAAAGTGTCTCTGACTAATCCGATAAATAATGTATACCTGCATATTGCTGCGGAAATTGACCATTCGCCTTTTCCTTTTTTTCTAACTTCAAGTAATAAAAAGAAAAAGCTGATTAAGCAATGTAAACAGTGGTGCTTTCAATTAGAAAAAGAAAATAAAGCACTAAGCGCCCGTGTATTTAAGGCGACCCTTATTCCTCCGGGAAAAGGAAAATTTATTGAAAAAAGAAAAGATAAAATTTACAATGCAAAATTTGACTTTGCAATTTTAATAGAAGTAAAAACAGCAGCGGAAATTATTGAAATACAGGAAAGCGAAGCATATAAAAAAATAGAATTAGCGATAAAAAGTGCTTCTGCTTTTACTCAGACAATAACTGCAACCAATATAAAACGTATAAACCGGGTTGACGATCATAAACAAGGTGTTTTTCTTTTCAATTATTTCTTTGCTGACAGTGTTGATCAGAATCTTGAAGTTTGGGAATATACAGCAGGCTGGTTTCAGCAAGAAACAGGCCTTGACAATTCTGCTGTTCTGCTTCCTGCCTGTCACATTAAACCAGGATATTCGATCATTAATCATTGCAGGTGGAATAAATTAAGTGACGTGTTGCCGTCATTAATTTTTAAAAGATCGTTTCATTCTTATGTTCTTGCTAATTTTTTTGCAAATAATGTAGCTGCAATGCCTGTTCTTTATAAAATGGCGTAAAACTTAAAAAGATAGTAATAACCAAGTTTAATAAAATAATCAGTTAGTTAAAAATGGGGCGGAAGGCATTATACCTGGTTGTACGGAAATTCCTATTCTAATAGGTCAGGAAGATGTTTCAGTCCCGGTTTTTGATACAACGAAAATTCATTCAAAGGCAGCGGTAGAATTTGCACTATCAAAATAATGTAGCGACTGTTAATAGTAAGAGATAAAAAAAAGCCGGTTATAAGTTTTTAAGCAATTCTTCAGTCTTAAGTATTTCTGCAAATTCATCTTTCAGGTTTGCTAATGAAGTCAAATGAATAATTTCAGCGCTATATTTTTCTCCGAGAATTCCTGTTCGGTCAAAAGTTGCTGTTGCATCAGCAATGACTATTGTCTCATAACCATAATTCCCCGCCATCCTTGCAGTAGTAGACACGCAATGATTAGTAGTAAGGCCAGTGATCACAACGGATTTGATATTCTCAGCATCCAATTCAGCTTTGAGGCTGGTACCAATAAATGCACTGTTTACATTTTTTGTAATTAATATTTCTCCACCAATTGGTTTCACCTCATCTTTTATCTCAAATCCCGGATTACTTTGATAGAGTAAAGACAGAGGATTTTGCGAACTATGCCTGACATGAAAAACGGGAAGGTGAAGGTTTCTCCACTGTTGCAAAATATGCCGGGCATTACTTTCGGCATTTTTGTTATTCCTGTTTCCTCCCCAATATTCCTCCTGGTCAAAACCTCTTTGAAAGTCTATTAATATCAAAGCCGGACTTTTATCTCTTAGGTTCATATTGTTTTTTAAAAATTCTTAAAGCTTTGTTCGAAGATGATTATTTTTTTTGTTTTCAGAGAATTTTATTTTTTTTCAGATCAACAAATGACGTTGCTAAAACTCCTCGTCATTGCGAGGCACAAAGTTTCGCAAGGCTTACAATGAGGAACTTAATTAGGACAATTTGAAATGCGCCCTTTTACTATTTAAGCTTGTGCTAAGAAATATTAAGGTCATAGTTAATTATAATATAAGGGAGCATGTTTTAAAGTATGCCACTGTTCCATATCATGGCCATGAACGATAATGCTAATATTTTGGCTTTTGACTATATCCATCAATTTTTTTGTGCTCTGCCTGACACCTGCTTCATCCATATCTGTTGGCATAATTAACCTTGTATCCGCATCCGTTAAATAAGGAGCGGGTATAGCATCAATTGCTAAAAGAACTTTGCCTGTGTTGGGTAAATTGATCAAAACAGACTGATGCCCTGGTACATGCCCACTGGTTTCTATCAGGTCAATCCCTTCCATTATGGTTGTGTCTCCCTATATTATTTTGTAATTAAATTCAGGGCCATCCCAATGTTCTTTACTAAGTGCCAACCTTGGATTACCCGATTTATCGAGTTCATAATTTGGCCGCTGAACAATTATTTCCGCGTTCCCGAATAATTCATTATTGCCTGCATGATCGATATCGAAATGAGTGCATATAAGATAATTAATATCTTTTGGTGTTAACCCGATTTCATTTAGCCGGTTTACAATGTAATCCTCTTCTTTCATTTCAAATTGTATTCCTTCCGGATTCCGGGGGTTATTAATAAAGCTATAAGGAAGACCGGTATCAACCAAAACATTTAACCCGCTATCAGTTTGAATTAAATATCCGGGAACAGGTACACCAAATGGAAGGATAATTCCAAGTTTAAACAAAAATAATTTCATAAGCAGTAATACTATTTTAAGTAAAATTTTTCAGAATTTTTATTCGCATTTTCACTATCAATGGTCGTGCTGTTTTTTTAAGTTACAAGCATTTAACTGTACTTTGTTTCTCTCTTAATTTTCATAATGTTTATGTCGCTTATCTTCAGCATAAAGATTGATATCGTCGAATAATAAATTTTCAAGCCTTTTTATATCGCGTTGTCGTATTGCATTTATAAATTTATCAAGAATCCCTTCACCAACAGGATTGTTTCGCGCAGCTTTTAATCCTGGTTCTGCAGTCAGCCTGCTCTTTCCGCGACTTAATAATTGTCTCGACTGCTCAACAGTACACGACAACAAATCCGCAATCTCCTGGTGAGAATAGCCGAACCCTTCTTTTAAAATAAATACAGCACGTTCCCGGGCGTTTAACTTCTTCAAAAGTATCAGTAAGGAATAACATGCACTATCTCTCAAATTAATATCAGCATCTGCTTCTTCCGACGCAATCGGTTCGAATACCAATATATCCTGGTAAATAAATCTCTTTCTTTTGTTTTTAATTTCAACAGATTGATTGATCACACTTTTAACGAGGTATCCCTTAATGTTATCAATATCTTCTCTTTTATGCAAAAAATACTTTAATAGAACTTCCTGCACTGCATCTTGCGCATCCTCATAAATCCTTAAGAAGTTATAGGCATAGGGAAACAACATTTTATAATAATCTTTAAACCCGGTTCTTTCACTGTCCGACACCATGTCTGCTAACGTTTAATTTTAACCTGCTGCAACCCTTTCTTTAATTCTATTGAAGTTTGAAACAGAATTTTTTTTATTTTAATTTAAACATCCCTTTATCGTCTTCATCCGGACCCGTAACAATAGCTATAGTGCTGCCTTTTTAATAATTGTTTCTGCTGCCTGAATACTGGCTCAAAAAACTTTTGCTGCAAAATGCCGAACATTAAGCAGGAGTGCATTATGAATTAGTATTTTTTTTCTATCAGCGGTATGTTCAGGCAAAGTAATTTCTCTGTAATTTCTCCAATAGCCAAGAGCTAAAAAACGCCTGTTGTTACTAATGGCAAAAGCTGCTGACAGTTTTTTTCTGCAATAAATTGCATTTAAAAAAGGCGAATAAAGAGAAATTGCGATATGTTTATTTAATTCATTAAAGTGACGTAAAGTTCTAAATCATAAAGGATTTTTCTTTTAACAAATGATAAAAAAAACAGCAATTCTCTACTGCTATGGAAGAATGTTCACCCCTTTTTTTAATAACTATACCACGTTCTCTATAATCGATCTTTAAAAAAACGTAAACAATAGAAAGACTTTCATTCAAATTGATATTTACTCCATGCTTTCTGGCGCTCCGTTTTACTGTAAAACAAGCATTAGTCAACAAAAGCAAAAAATTAATTAAACGCATGTTCCATTATTTTCAATTCCTTTTAGGAAATTTTCAACGGGATTAATGCAGCAGGATAACCAGAGACTCAGCAACCGGTAACCGAAATAAATGACCGCTTAGGCGGCTTACGCTACTGGCTTATTATTACCTGTTTCTCAGTCAGTATTGCTTATAATCAATTTTGAATATTCGTGTCTCAGGTAATTGAGGGAATAAATGTTTTGTATGATTCTTGTCCTAAAGGGATATATCAGGTATTTACATCTGCGAACGTGTTATTTTTAATGGAAGCGATTAAAGCTTTTACCATTTCCTTAATCTCATTCATTATTTTTTGATCTGTGATTATACCTTGTTCGTTTATAAAGCTTCTTCCTCCTCTGATCAATAGTTTTAAACTGGCTGGTATAGGAACCTGTACAAGCGTCCTCATAATTAAATCTAAAGACTCATAAGCTTTTTCGCCGGAAGCAGATGCTACAATAAACGCGACAGGCTTGTAGGAAAAAACAGTAGTGGAAACAGTCCACTCCAAAGCATTTTTAAGGGTACCCGGAAGACTGAAAACATATTCGGGAGTACAGATTATTATTCCGTCTGCAGTTTGAATTTTTTCCCGAAATTGATTTACGCTGAATGAAGCCATATCATCCTTTACATCAGGGTTGAAATGGGGCAGCTCATCAATCTGAGTATATAGTTCTATTTTCAATTCATCTTCAAACAGAATAGCAATAGCATTAAGAATATTAGTGTTACTTGAATTAATTCTTGTACTGCCCGAAATTGCTAAAATCTTTTTTTTGCCTGTTAGCATTGGGTACATTTTTAATTTTGCAAATGTAAGAGTGATTTCGATTGTTCATAATTCCACTGCCAAATTCTGGCTTGTTCTTTCCATAATTTTTTTAATACCATCCTAAGACCAAAAATCAAATTTTTTGTGACAGTTTTTAAAATTATATCAATAGGAGAGTACCGGCATTAATGTTTTTTCTCTATTAATCCTTAAAAATAACCTTTCATGTAATTAAATTAAAAAACTAATTAATTAGTTTGCCTACTAATAAATTAGTATTATCTTTATCTAAAATAGTAATACATGGTAAAGCTTGCGAAGAGAGAAGAGGAAATTATGCAGGTTTTCTGGAACGTTGATAAAACATTTATTCGCGACGTCATCCCATTGCTTCCCGATCCCAAACCTCATTATAACAGTGTGGCTACGATAGTGAAGATACTTGAGGATAAAGGCTTCCTGAGCCATGAGGTAGTTGGAAATGTGTATTGTTATTTTCCTGTCATTAGTCGCCACGACTACCAGAAACACGCGATGAAAGATGTCGTGAGCAAGTATTTTGATAACTCTTATCCGCAGATGCTTGCATTTTTTGCGAAAGAGCAAAATCTTTCCGAAGAGGAATTAAATGAAATTATCAATATCATAAAATCTGATAAGCCATGATACCATATATCCTGCATTCAGGCCTTATTCTTGCTGCTTGTTTCTCTTTTTATAAAGTCCTTCTTCAAAAGGAAACGTTCTACCAGGTAAATCGTTTTGTGCTGTTCGGATGCATGGTGCTTTCCTTCAGCCTGCCGTTGATTCCCATACCGCAGCAGTTTTCTTTGCAAAAGACTGAAATAACAAAAGAGGTAAATGTTTTAAAGCCACCATCTTACCAGGATGTTTTAAAGGCTGCACCATTGCGGCAAGTTTCACGAGGCGCAAATGCAGTCGCTTACAATCGTGCAATGATAAACCCGGAACAGGCAAAAACGTGGGTGGTTTATCTATACTGGTTTGGTGTAATTGCATTTAGCCTCAATTTCCTGGTACAACTGGTTTCATTACTGGTTCGTGCTTACTGCAACCCCGTTATAATAGATGGTTCTTTTCGCATCGTTGAACTTCCCGGCGATAAAGCTCCCTGCTCGTTTGGCAACATCATTTTTATTAACCCCGAAAAATATGATTGGGAAACCTACGACCAGATTCTGCAACATGAAAAAATTCATATTCAACAGCAGCATAGCATAGACATCCTGCTGGCAGAACTCGTTCTTATCTTTCAATGGTTCAATCCGTTTGCATGGCTCTACAGAAAAGAGCTCGGGAACAACCTGGAATTTCTGACCGACGATCAACTGTTGCGGCAGGGTAAGGCAGACAAAGTCAGTTACCAGATGAATCTTCTTAAAGTATCTGCCCCGCATTTTCCCTTAGGCCTTACAACCAATTATAATCAGTCACTTCTTAAAAAAAGAGTAATTATGATGAACGCAAAAAAATCTAATGTAAATACTACGTGGAAATATCTTTTCCTTTTTCCTCTATTCGTAATATTTGCCTGTGTTTTAAACAAACCGGTTGCCTTAGCTCAATCTCCTTCTGCTAAAAATACCGAAAAGGAGCCGCATTTGCAAAAAGGCGGATTAGAAACCGAGGGGGCGTGGTTTGCCACTATTAAAAATGATGCATTATCCATTCAATTTAAAAATGATGATGATGCCGCCTCTTTCAATAGCTCAACTTTTCCTTTAAGTGAATTTAAAAATATTCCAAAAGATAAGGCTGGTACTTTTGCTTTGACCCGCGAAGCCGGAACAATGGAGTTTACGGGCAAGTTTGAAGGTAACCAGGGCATGGGGCGATATAAGTTTATAGCAGATAAAGGATTTAATGATTATTTGCAAAAAGAAGAGATTAATATTGATGGCGACCGCGACCTGATGGTCTTTTTTATGGTAGACCTTAAAATATCCTATATACAAATGTTGAAAAGCGAAGGTTACTCCAGCCTGTCTAAGAATGACCTGATACCATTGGCCGCACTAAAGATAGATGCTGCTTATATTCAATCATTAAAACAGGAAGGCCTGCGCGATTTGAGCCTTCAGGATCTTATTCCTTTAAAATCATTAGGCATTAGCAGCGATTATATACGTGAAATCCGAAAGGCAGGTTATAAGAACATATCTGCAAGCCAGCTTATTACATTTAAATCTCAGGGTATCGATGGAAAGTATATAGCTGATATGCGCAGCGCTGCGCGGAAAGAAGGTAACCCTGGACCGCGGGAAGAAATATCTGCAAAAGAGAATGAAAGCACATCAGCAAAAGATAATGAAAAGGAACCCGCCAAAGACCCAGATTTAGATCTTTCTGCCGACGACCTGGTTGCTATTAAGGCTATGAATATAAGTGCAGACTACATTAGTTCGTTAAAACAAGCAGGTTACGAAAATCTTTCAAACAGCGATCTTATTGCAATGAAAGCACAAGGTATAACCGGAGAATATATCAGGAATTTTCGGGCTCTGGGGTATAAAAATATTTCACCTTCAGACCTCATTTCCTTTAAAGCACAAGACATAACACAAGACTACATAAAAAGTTTTGAAGCCATTGGCTACTCTAATATGTCTATGCAAGACATTGTGTCATTGAAAGCGCTTGGTATATCGCCACAGTATATCAAAAGATTGCAGGATGCAGGTTTTAAGGATGTTACATTACAAAATGCAATTGCGCTGAAATCACAGGGTATAACTTCAAACCTCGTAAATCAATATAAACAACTTGGATTTGCCGGTATTTCCTTAAATGATATAATCGAAGCAAATGCAACAGGCACAACTCCTTCTTTCATTGCTTCTATGAAAGGAAAAGGATTTAATTTAAAAAGCATTCAGAAATATATCCGGTTAAAAACATCTTTTGAGTAATGCCGGTATAAACAGCAGGGTAAGAAATAAAATTTTTAATGCAATTATTTTTTTACACATGGTATAGATACTCAACCTTGTTGCCGGCAAGTGAAGGTTTACTTTACATGAGAAATCAGAATCCGTATCCTCAAAGGGAAGAGAAATTAAAAAATCGCTTCTTCCTCTAAATGACAGTAACAAAGAAGTTAATCAATTTGCGTAGTCACTTACATTGTCATCAGGGTAAATATTTGTTACTGCGGGGTGTGAAGTTTTGTTTTCCTGAAGGTATTTAAAAATAGCCATCACATCTTCTTCTCCTAACCCATTTTGCAATGCCTGCTGAAAAGAATGCAGCACCGGCTGAAACAGTGGTGTTTGTAACCCTTGCTGGTCGGCAAGCCTTAAATCTTTTGCGAGATGTTTCAATGCAAAAGCCGCAGGAAATTCTTTATTTAAAATGGATGGAGCCTTGCCTTTTGTAATTCCGTTTGCTAATGCACCTTCATTAATGATGGTTAGCATGTGTTCTGTTTTTATACCATTATTCTGTGCAAACAAAACCGTTTCAGCCAGCCCCTGCAGGTTTAAAGCGAGAAAATAATTGATGGCAAGTTTAGCAGAGCTGCCGGCGCCGCTATCGCCAAGATAAAGGGAAAGCTTTCCAATAATATCAAAAATCGGTTTTACTTTTCCATATGCTTCTGCATGTCCTGCAGCCATAATGATAAGCGTCCCATCCTGTGCCGGCTTAACACTGCCCGATACCGGCGCTTCAATAAATTGGTTTTGGCTCTTGTTGCAAACATCAGCAAGGTATTGCGAAGTATGAGGGGAAACGGTACTCATGTCAACAAAAATCTTACCGCCGGGCGAATGGCTCAATAGGCCTTGTTCTCCCGAATACACTTCTTTTACTGCTTCATCGTCACTTACCATTGTGAAAATAACCGGGCTATTATGTACCAGTTGTTGTAAGCTTTCCTGGCTCTTTGCGCCTGCCCGCACCAGTTCTTCCTCTTTTTCTTTTGTTCTGTTGTAAACGTTTACGACACAGCCATTTTTTATCAGGTTTTGCACAATTGCATTTCCCATGTTTCCAAGACCTGCCCATCCTATTGTTGTACTCATAGCTTTTTTTTTCTATAACTTTTTTAGAAGCTTATTTTTCACTTAAATTCCTTATCTGAATAAGGGTTGATTTGCATTTTGTTCATCTGCATGCTAAGCAAATTTAGTTTCAATTGCCGGTTCTCTTTTTAATTGTAAATGCCTCACCAGTATAGTTTCTTAAATAAGTATACCAAACTCAAAAAATTTAATAACTTTCATTAGATTATACCGTTGCGGAACTCTTTCTAAGTTTTATCAGCTTTGCCAGGGTTGCTGGCATTTATAGTTATTTGCATGCAGACAGGCACCAGGTTATTCTTAATTTTTCCTGCTTTTTTGTTGAAAATTATAGTATTAGTATAATACGGGACTGCCCAAAAAAAGCAGAAAAATGATCAAATTCTTCAAAACAGGGGCCAGCTATTTCGGCGATTCCCCGTTCTTGCAATCCAGCCGTCATATTATCAAGTTAAAAAAAAGGTGGACAAAAAATACCATAAAAACAAAAAAGAGAAAATGATGCTGGCTAAAAATGATAGGTTTTTGTAATGCAGGTTATGCTTTACATTTGCAGCATAGGGGTGCCTTAAAAGGCTGAGAATATACCCAATGAAAGAGAACCGCTTTGGCCATCTGCTTTCATGCACCTGATCCGGGTAATGCCGGCGGAGGGAAAAAATAAAATAATGAATATACAGGCATGGCTGCATTTACTTGGAGAACAATTAAAAGAAACGGGTTGGCTGCAATGGCTCGGGCTCCTGTTAGGGGTCGGCGAAGTACTTCTTGCACGTGCCAATAAAATCGCCTTGTATCCGACCGGCATTACCGGGTGTGCCATTTCCATCTACTTATTGCTGCAGGCAGGGTTATATGGAGAATCGCTGTTAACCTTCTACTACATAGTGATGAGCTTTTACGGTTGGTGGTATTGGGTAAAAAAGAAACATCTTCCGCCGGTAAAGGTCAGCTATGCAACAAAAAAAGAATGGATAACCGTAAGCGCAATAGTCGTCATTGGATATTTGCTGTTATATATCATACTCAAATATTGGACGCCTTCCACCGTGCCTCAGTGGGATGCTTTGGTTAGCTCAACCGCATGGGCAGGAATGTGGCTGCTGGCCCGACGCAAAATCGAGAACTGGATATTATTAAACATCTCGAACCTTTTTGCTATTCCGCTCTTATTTCAAAAAGCGCTTCCGCTGTACGCATTGCTCACTATATTTCTGTTTATCGTAGCTGTACAAGGTTATTTTTCATGGAGAAAAGAAATAAAAAAAGAAAATCATGTATCCAGACTCAGTACTGTCTCCTGAAACAATACACGTCATCCGCAAAACTTCCGCCCGGGCAGAGGAGCAGGGAAGATTATCACCTGAACAATTGGAAATAGTCTATAATGAAAAATGGTTTCATTTATTTGTACCAAAAGAACATGGCGGACTTGCATTATCATTACCTGATGCAGCGCGGTTAGAAGAAAGTATTGCCTATGCAGATGGGAGTGTGGGATGGGTGGTAACCCTATGCGCAGGTGCAGCAATGTTTATCGGCTATTTGAGTGAAAACCTCGCTAACGAAATATTTAGTGATCCTCATGTTTGCCTTGCAGGCAGCGGACAGGCCACCGGTAGAGCAAAAATTATTGATGGCGGTTTTGAAATAAATGGTTCATGGCCATATGCCAGTGGAGCCCCTCACGCCACGCATTTTACAGCTAACTGTATAATTGAACCCTGCGGACAAATACAATCATTCGTCTTTAAAAAAGAAGAAGTGACACTGCAACCTGACTGGCAACACATCGGATTGAAAGCCACTGCAGGATATTCATTTTCAGTTAAAGATCTCCAGGTACCTGCTAACCGCAGTTTTATCATCGATCCGGCTCAGGCAAGATTATCACATCCCGTTTACCGGTATCCTTTTTTACAGCTTGCCAAAACTACTATTGCAGCCAATATTGCAGGAATGTGCCTGTCCTTTTTTGATCTTGCAAAACAGTTGCTTACCGTAAAGCAACATCTTAACACAAGATCAGAAGGAGTGAAAAATAAAGGACTTCAATTAATTACTTCGGGATTAGCCGAAATAGAACATCTCCGGCAGAAGTTTTATTCTGCACTCGATGCTTCCTGGTCATCGCACTGTGCAAATGGTGAAATAACATCTTTGGAATTGAATGCAGTAAGCCAAAGCAGCCTGAATTTAGCTCAACAGTCAAGAAATCTTGTCAACGGGTTATATCCTTACTGCGGCATGTATGCTGCAAGAACTGATACGATGATTAACCAGGTATGGAGAAATATTAATACGGCAAGTCAGCATACACTATTAGTGGGACTTACTTAAACACAAATTTAGCTCAAACAAAAGTCCATCGTTATAAGACAAAATGAACAACTCCGAATCCTGCATTGCCTGCCAGTAATAGCGGGATGGTTTTTGTATAAGAAAGCTCTGGAAATCAACAAAAAAATTATTTTTATCCGTAAACCGGTAATTAATTTCATTGCCATCAAAATCGATATAAAACATTCTTACGAAGCCATTTATTAAAAAAAATACGTTTTTTGCATACCTCGCCTTCCCTTAATATATAGTCCTGCTTTTTAACAGATCGTTCCTGAAGCAGGGGCAACAAAAGTTCAAAATCCGACGATGACATTTCCGTAATAGCACAAATACTTTTTTTAAAGGTGGCTATGTCCTGTTCAGAAAAATACTTTTCTTTCAAATGTTTACCTTGATTGAGATCGCGATAAAATTAAAAATTTTTTTGCCTGTTACTTCTTTTTAAATGTTAAGTAGTATGATTTTTTGTCCTGCTCTTCAGTTGCAGATGATAACATCTGCCATGCAAAAGAATAGCTGTAAGAACGCGAAAATTACTAAAAAATCTATAGCTGAGGGTTTTTATGTAAATCATCAGGATTTCTGCGATTGTCCCATATCCCAACGATAATAATCTGACTGGAAGTAATCTTATAGAATATAATAAAATGATTGACTAAAGTACCACGAACTTCATCAAAGCCGGTAGGTTTACCGCGGTAACTTTGTGATTTCAACAGTTCAATTTTTTCTTTAAATAGACTGGACAACTTTCGCGGGTATGTTTTCGAACGGTTGTGCGTAATCCAATATTCAAGTGTTTCACGCCTTGCATTCCTGGCCGTTTTGGTCCAAACTACTCTTTTAACCATTGCTCTTCCTCTTCGTTAACATCCTCATCTGATATTAAGTTTTTATTTAGAATATCCTGTTCACTGTTTATAAGCATTTGCTTCTGTGAATCACTTACTTTTATTGGTGTTTCTTCCAAATCAATATCTCCGATGAGGTTGTTTATTTTTTCTAATAAGCCTTTGTCGTCTACTGAAATCAGTTTATCCAGGATGCTGTATTTTAAATTGTCAACCTGCATGCTTGTTTTTTTATAAAGATAAGCTCTTTTTTAAAGGTACATTTATAATTAAAGCTATGTTTAGGGAGTTGTTTTCACATCAGTGCAGGAATGCCTAAATCTCTTGCTATAATATAGAGCTTAAAGGAGACCCCACAGCGGGACGAGCGAAAGGTTTAAGGTAAAGCATGATTAGAAAGAATTGCAGATTAATAAAAAATATTCTTCCTTCCACACTAATCTTTTCGACTTATCGTTTTTATTACTTAAACTTGAAATTAAACAATGAAAAAATTTTTTATGACAGCCTGTGCAATCAGGCCTGTTCTTTCTGCAATGAAAAAAAATACTTTAAAAGTAGCGGCATTATCGATACTAACATCTATGTTTTTTTCTGATTGTGCAACAATCGTCAGCAAGAGCACATATCCGGTATCAATCTACACTAATCCCCGAGGCGGTCAAGTTACTATTACAGACAAAAAAGGAAAAGAAATCTACAAAGGCACAAGTCCGTCGGTTGTAAAATTAAAATCCGGCGCTGGTTTTTTTTCCAAAGCGGAATATCAAGTAAGACTTTCCAGCCAGGGCTATGTTGATAAAATCATTCCGGTAACCTTCAAACTTAATGGGTGGTATTTTGGTAATATTGTTTTCGGAGGTTTAATTGGTTTGATTATCGTAGACCCGGCAAGCGGGGCGATGTGGAGAATTGATAAATATGCGGATGATATTAACGAGACATTGATAAAATCAACAGTTTCCAGTACAGAACCCACTTTAAAAATAATGGATATAAAAAGCATTCCGGAGAATATGAAGGAAAATTTGGTTAGAGTTAAATAATTAAGACTTATCTTTTGTTTAAGAATTGTTGAGTAATAAATGGAGTCGGTTAACGTCCGGCCTTTTTATTGAGTTACAGGTGGTAAAACGCTGCAGCGGCAATGATTAAAAGAAGAACTGCAAAACAATTAATAACCCCACTTTTTCATTATCTGCAAATCTTCTTTCGCACACGCAAGAGGCGTTTGGTCGCCATACGATTCCTGTTCGATGATATATTGCTTAATGACGCCTTTCTTTTTGGCATACATCAGAATGTCTTTTGTGCCTACAACACCTTTTCCCAACACTGTACTTGCATAACCTCCCTCGTGCGTATCGCTTTTAACTTCGTCTTTTACATGCATGGAAAAAAATCTGCCGGGATAGCGTGTTAAATAGTCCATCCCCCTCCCGCCGGCTCCATACATATTGCCGATATCGATCTGTTGCGCAACCAGGTTCTTATCGGTTCCATCCAACAGCAGATCATACAATCGCTTGTTGTTCAGGTAATGGTTGAATTCGTAATTTTCATTATGATAAGCGAAGTGAAGCCCCGATTTCTTACATAGTTCTCCGGTTTTATTATACAATTGCATGTACCACTTAAAATCATCTTCCTTTTTACAAAGACTTTCATCTACACCCGGGCTGATCACATACTGCATTCCAACCCTGGCGGAGTCTTCCACTGTATGTTTCCATTCATCTGTAAAATCATTCTTTCCTTTGTTCCAGATATTGCCACCTACAAAATTGTGGCCGCTCAGCATGGTTAATCCAAGGTCGTGTAAAAGTTTTTTAAAATCATCCGGTTCATAACCGTAAAATCTCCGGTTCTCATAACCCGCATGTTCAACATGTGTATAGCCCATAGCCGCCAGTTGTTTCAGGGAGCCGGCAGGATCTTTTTTCATATCGTCGCGAATGCTGTATAGTTGAATACCTACGAAAGGATGGCTGGCTTTAGGCGCTGCCAAAAGGTTTTTTGAAAGAAGTAAAGTGCCTGATACTGCAAGTGCATTCTGTTTAATAAACTCTCGCCTCGAAGTACTCATAAATAATAATTGTTATATAAATTTAAAAATTAAAAGGGTCGTTAGTTTTACTTCATAGTGGTAGTTGATAAAGTGTAATGAAGCAATTTACAGTGTGCCTGCATTTCGATATAGATGCCACTTATTTTATTAATTTCTCACTACAATAATAAAACGAAATCTCCAAAACATTATCTTATTCATACAAACATTATTCAGGAAAGATCACTAACTCCCAAAGTAGTTATTCATTTACCCGTTTAGCATTCTATTTTTAAAAAAATAATTTTAATTCGCTAACTACTAAATTCATATCTTGAAATCGAATTTTTACTTTAAAATCGCCCATATGTCAAATCAGGATCAGTCATCACGCAGAAAATTTTTACAACAGATTGGCGCTACCTCTTTACTGGTAGCCGCCTCACCGCTCAGCAGTCTTGCTGCGAAAGAAAAAGCAGAAGAACGCACACTCTTTTATGAAAAGAAAATATCACCCACTGATAAAGTCCGCCTCGGCGTTATCGGTTTTGGAGTGCAAGGTCATTTCGACCTGGCTACAGCTTTAAAAGTGCCGGGTGTAGAGCTTGCAGGTATCTGCGATCTGTATTCCGGTCGCCTTGAAAACGCAAAAGAGCTGTATAGCGCTGACCTCTTTACCACTAAAAGATTCGAAGACATTTTGGATAAGAAAGACATTGATGCGGTAATCATTGCCACCAACGATTACTGGCACGCGCACATTACAAAAGAAGCTCTTCAAAAAGGCAAAGCGGTATATTGCGAAAAGCCAATGGTGCAAAAGATAAGCGAAGGCCCCGGTGTGATAGAAGCTGCTAAGAAAACAGGCAAAGTGATACAGATAGGCAGCCAGCGCGTAAGCAGCATTACTTACGCAAAAGCAAAGGAACTGCTGGCAGCGGGCGAAATAGGCAAGCTGAATATGGTAAACGCGGTATATGACCGCCAGAGCGCAATAGGTGCATGGGAATATACCATTGCGGCTGATGCTTCTACCAGTACCATCGACTGGAAACGTTATACAGAAGGAATGGGTAATGTGCCTTTCGACCCGAAAAAGTTTTTCTGGTGGCGCGCCTATAAAGAATTTGGCACCGGCGTAGCAGGCGACCTGTTCATCCACCTGCTTAGCGGAACCCATTTTATCACCAATTCCAAAGGACCCGAAAGCATCTATAGCAGCGGTCAGTTAAGCCACTGGAAAGATGGCCGCAATATGCCCGATGTAATGACAGGCATTATGCAATACGGCGACACTCCGGAGCACCCTGCTTTCCAGCTAACCCTGCAGGTGAATTTTATAAGTGGCACGGGTGGCCAGGAAACTATCCGGCTGGTAGGTTCCGAAGGTGTTATTGAGCTCAACGGAGACAACCTGACTGTGCACCACAGCATATTGCCCCAGGCACCGGGATTTGGCGGATACGACTCTGTCTTCACCTTTGCCAAACCTTTGCAGGAGGAAATGCAGAAAGAATACAATGCCAAATGGACCGATGAACAGAAGAAACGCCCCGTAAAAGCAGATATCAATTTCAAAGCTCCTCAGGGTTATAGTGATCATCTTGACCATTTCACCAATTTCTTCGATTCGGTCCGCACAGGCAAACCGGTTGTGGAAGATGCCATCTTTGGTTTCAGGGCAGCGGCACCCGCCATCTCCTGCAACGACAGCTATTTTGCAAAGAAAATTATTCATTGGGATCCAAATAATATGAAACTGGTATAACGGACAATGGCGGCGCATAAGATGTGTGAGTGGCTTGGTGCAGGAATTTCGATGTCTTTTGCGATCAGGCAACGGCTTTAAGGAGAATCAGGCAGGACGAGAAACCGGTCTTCGGTGGCTTTTGTAAATTTCCGCAAGAATATACTTCTGATAATATTTGTATCAAGGATGAGGTACACAATGATTTGAAAATTTATTCTTTATAATTGGGTAATGAGATTATTGTAATCTTCATGAGAGCCAATCCAAAACCAAATGATTGTTTCTTCCTGTTTGATACCTAATGCACGATAAGATAATCCTACTCGTACAGAATATATTGGTTGCCGGTTATGTACTTGCTTAAAATGCAAGCTGGGATGAAAGTTATCTTGCTTCCACAAGTTGTAGCCTTTCCTCGCTTTCTCCTGGACATCTTTATTAAAGTTGCCAAAAGCTTTTTTAAATCGTTCTGTTGTTACTGATTTCAATTACCAATCTGCTTGTTTTGTTTTGCCTGCTTTATACTCACTTAATGCTTCCTGTGCCAGGTTGCTTAACTGACTTTCGCTGTTTTGTATTGTACTTTCCCATTTTATTTCTTCCTCAATCAACTTTGCAATTTGTTTTTGCTCTTCATTGTCAAGCTTTTCAACTTTTGACATCACCTCTTTCAATTCTGCAATCATAACTACTACTTTTCTTAAAATTACTTAAACAATCTCAAAAAATGATGTAATTGAATTTTTGTTTTTATCACAAGGCAAAAAAGTCACTTTCTAATTGTAAGGATTTTTCCTGGGGTTCATCCTTGTATCATACATGTTAACTATTTCTATTGTATTTACTTTTATACGATAGTATAACCTGTTATGTTTCGTTATTAAGATGCTTCTGACAGTTTTAGCGTCATTGGCTACAACTCCAATTAACGGTTGTTCGGAGAGTGTATCCAGTCTTCTATTAATCTCCTTAAAAAGTTATCTGCTGCTGTTTTACCCCATTCCGTTTCAAGATAATTAAGAAGTTTTACTATTTTATTCGTAAAGCGTTTCTTTACAATTATTTGGTACGCCATCTTTGGGTAGCCTTTTTGAAATCGTCGTACGATTCAGTTTCATGCCCGAAAGGCTCTTTTAAAAGTGTTTCTAATTCCAGACGGTCTTCTTGTGAAAGTTTATCAAGAACATTTGTTTTTCCTTCGGCGGTAAAATAATCTAACTCTTCTTTTATACGTTGAAGAAGGTTTTCATCGTTGGTAGCAGCAATCTTGTCCAATAATTCCTGTTTCAAAGCAGAGAACATAAAAATTTGGTTTGCTCAAATTTAGTAAACTTATGAAGATTTGTTGGTGAAGAACACCAACCTTTAGATTTGCAGTATTCATTTATACATTACAATAATATTAATATTACTATCTTTCTTTTTGGTTCTTTTTCTTTGTTAATAAATTAAAAATGTTGATAACTACAATCTTAATTACAAAGGGTGC
>JAABUT010000336.1_pt1 | contig 82113 bp, 88 predicted proteins | sample 5559281 | NCBI WGS metagenome assembly JAABUT01 (sample SAMN10711880, study PRJNA513359) | rock metagenome | isolation source: Antarctica rocks | place: Antarctica: Victoria Land, Ricker Hills nord | collected 2016-01-04 | reverse complement strand
CGCCCGGGTCTACGGTTTCATCCTGAGCGGGGAGCTGTTCGGGGCGGGCGTGGGCTTCGCGGCCGGGGGCACGCTCGCGGGCGGGCTGTCATGGCGCGCCGCTTTCGCGTGGCTCGCGGTGCCGGGGCTCGCGCTCGCCTGGGCGCTGGTGCGCAAGCTGCCCGAGCCCGCCCGGGGCGGCGCCGACCGGCTGGCCGCGTCGGGCGCGCCGGACGGCGGGGAGTAGCGCGAGGACGCGCTGCACGCGCAACTCCACGCCCGGCACGTCGAGCCGGATCCGAGCCGGGTCCTGCGCGAGGACCCGGACGGGATGTCGCTCGCCCGCGTCGTGCGCTGGGTCCTGCTGATCCCCACGAACCGACTGCTCATCGTCTCCTCCGCGCTGGGCTACTTCTTCTCGGGCGTCCAGACGTTCGCGGTGGTCTTCCTGCGCCACCGCTTCGGGTTGGGCCAGGCGCCCTCGAGCCTGCTGCTGGTGGTGGTGGGCGCGGGCGCGGTGGTGGGGGTTCTGGCCGGCGGTCGCCTCGCGGACGCCTGGTCGGCGCACGGGCGCCTCGACGCCCGGATCACGGTCGCCGGCGGCGCGTACCTCGTCGCGGCGGGGCTCCTCGTCCCGGCGCTGCTCTTCGGGGCCCTCGCCCTCGCCCTCCCGCTGCTCATCCTCGCCGTCGCCGCGCTCGGCGCCGCGAACCCGGCGCTCGACGCCGCCCGGCTCGACGTCGTCCCGGGACGGCTCTGGGGACGTGCCGAGGGCGTGCGCACCCTCCTGCGCCAGCTCGCCACGGCGGCGGCGCCCATCGCGTTCGGCCTCACCGCCGATGCCTTCGGCACGGGCGGCACGGGCGCGCTGACGGGCGCGAGCGAGACGCGGGGCGACATGCACGACACCTTCCTCGCCATGCTCGTCGCCCGCGTGGCCAGCGGCCTGATACTGCTGTGGGGACGCGGCGGCTTCGCCCGCGACGTGGCGACCGCCGAGGCGGCGGAGTACGCGAGGTGGCGGAGCTCGCGCTGAGGCGCCGATGAGTCATCCGCTGCCACCCAGCACCGACGCGGCGGAGCGGGCGCTCGTGATCACCGCGCGTCAGAACGCGGACCGCGCGCGGCGCTCGCGCACCGTGCGCAGCGCGGGCGGCACCTCCGGCCCGCCGACGGCGAGCAGGGCGAAGGAGAGCGCGGCCGAGGCCAGGCACAGCGTGCACCACTCGCCGGCGATCGTCGCCTGCACGACGATGAGGACGACCGAGACGACCCCGCCCGACGCGATGATCGCGCCGAAGGCGAGCACGATCCACGGCGACCGCCGTTCCCGGTCCGGTCCTCCCGCCAGCGAGAGCCCGACCTCGAGCGCGTAGGCCACGACGCCGGCGGCGGCGTCGGGCACCGGGCTCGTGAGGTCGAGGACGGTAAGACTGCCGTGACCGAAGATCGGATCCCACACGTCGCCGTAGGCGCCGAGCTGGTACAGGGTGAGGTAGGCGGCGATCGCGAAGCCGAGGAGGGCGAGCGCCGCCGTCGCCCAGCGGCGTTGCGTCATGCGACGGCTGGTGCGGCCCCGGGGGCGATTCGCGCGGCCGCTACGGTAGCGAAGCCGTGGGCTTCGAGCCGCTCCTGGAGGGCGCGCATCCGGCCCGGGGCCCGCGGCGCGTCGTCGCCTCGCGCGAGGCGCGCGACGAGGAACGCTGCCGCCGCGCCGGCCGTCGCACCTGCCAGCGACACCACGATGCCGGGACCAGCCCCGAGCAGTAGGCCGCCGGCCACCGCCAGTACGGTGCCCGGGAAGAGCATGGGGGTGAGCAGCACCCACGCGCCGAGCAGCGCGAGGAACGCCCACGGGCCGGCGCCGGCCGGGAGCGCCCGGAGCCCGGCGGGGGAGTGGGGCGCGATCAGCGCGACGGCGGTGGTGCCCAGGCCCACTCCCGTGGCGAGGGCCGCGAGGCGGCGGCGGGGCATCTGAGACCACGCTAGTCGGGAGCGGCGGCCGTCGGCCCGGCGGGTTCGCGCGCGGACACCGGCGGGGCCACGCGTCGAAGAGCCCGAAGGCGTTGCCGTAGGCCTGGAAGCCCCATGCCGACCACGAGGAGGAGGTCAGGCGCACGCCGTCAGTCCGACAGGGAGCGCGGGGGCGGCAGCGCGCTGTCGCGGCGCAGGCGCCCGAGCTGCTCGGGCGCCTGTCCGCGCAGCAGCCACCCGTCCTCCGTGCGCTCGACCGTTCCCTCCTCGCGCAGGGCGGTCAGGGCCGAGGTCACGGACGGACGCCGGGCGCCGACGATGCTCGCCAGCGTGCGATGGGGCAGGGGAAGGGGAAGCGTCACCCCCTGCGCGGTCATCCGGCCGAAGCGGTCGGCCAGGTGCCAGAAGGTGATGAGGAGGCGCTCCTCGATCCGCGTGAGGTGGCAGACCGCGAGCTGGAAGTGCATAGAGCGCGAGCGCTGCACGGCCTTCTCGATCAGGGCGGCGGCGACGCTCGGCCAGCGGGCAACCTCGGACGCGAAGCGGCCGTCGAGCACGGCGAGCTGCCCGTCCAGGATGCATTCCCAATGAGCCTCGGCCGGGACCGAGGCCGAGCCGTCGTCCTGGGTCCACGGGCGCAGGAGATCGCCCGGCCCGAGCAGCTCGGTGCAGACCACGGTCCCGAGGACCTCCAGGCGGCGCAGCAGCAGCCCGCCGAGCACGAGTAGTCCCAGGCTGCCGACGGCGGCACCGAGCTCGGCGTCGAAGCCGACGGGACCCTCCGGCACCCTCACCACCGGAGCGGGGACGCGACGGGCCGCGGCGAGCGCGTCGCCGTTCAGTCCGGCACCCAGCTCGGGCATCTCCTCCAGGACGCGGACCGACGCCATGGCCGCGATCCTATGGACCGGGGATCAGGCGCTCAGGCGGTGGCGCGCTAGCCGAGGCGCAGGCGGAGGATCTCGCCCTCGGGTCCCGGGTCGATGTCTACCTGGGAGGCGAGCTGGTCGATGAGGCGACCGAGCCCGGGAAGCTCCGTGGCGGCCACGAGCGCCCTCCCGCCCCCGGCGGCCAGCGGGCCGACAGCGAGCGCGAGGACGCGGTCCTCCTCGGCGATGGAGACGTGCACCTGGCCGTCGGCGGCCTGGGCGGCGGTGTGCTGGGCAAGCACGTCGGCGACGATCTGGGCGTCGGAGAGCCGGTCGATGGAGAAGTCCACGCGGGCCGCCAGGAGGGATATCACGCGGGAGAGGACGGGCGCCACGAGCGGTCCGTCGGCGAGCACGAGGTCGACGTCGCCGCCGCGGGGCTCGGGCCGCGCGGCGAGGAGCTGGCCCACGGCGGGGGGCGGCGCCCCGTCCTCGCCGTCGGGCTCGAGCCCGAAGGTCATCTGCACCTCGGTGCCGCCCGCGCCGCCCTGGATCGCGAAGGCGTCGGCGAGCGAGGCGATGAGGGCGAGCCCGAAGCCGAGCGGGGCGTCGTCGACCTGGGTGGGCAGGGGCCTGAAGCCCCGGCCGCGGTCGCGGACCGAGATCGTGACCCGCCGCCCCGCGTCGACACGCATCGTCACCTCGAGCGGCCCAGCCGTGGCCTCGTAGGCGTGGAGCACCGCGTTCGTGCACGCCTCCGTGACCGCGATCTTCATGTCGGCCACGAGCGCGGCCTCGACCCCGAGGGCGTCGGCGAGGCCGGCGAGGGCCTGGCGCACGACGGCCACGTTCTCCGGCCGGGCCGGCAGCGAGAGCGCGACATCGGGCTCGGCGGGCGAGGCGGAGGAACCCATGGTTCGCGGGTTACCCACTGTCCCGCCCGGGGAACTGCCCGATGATGACCCCCGAAGCCACCGCCAAGACCGTCCAGTACCTGTCCGAGGCCCACGCCACCGAGCTGGCGCTCACGCGCACGCTCCAGGCCCACGTGGCAATGACGCCGCGCAGCTCCTACCGCGGGCTGCTCGAGCGCCACCTGGCAGAGACCCAGGCGCAGGCGAGCGCCCTGGAGGATCGTCTCTCCGAGCTCGGAGAGGGCCGCTCGCTCTTCGAGGCGACCTGGGAGGCCGCCCTCACGCTGGGCCAGGGCCTCCTCGGCCAGGCGCTCGCCCTCTCCAAGGGCCCGCTCGACGTCCTGCGCGGATCGGGCGCCGAGGAGAAGCTGCTCAAGAACGCCAAGGACGAGTGCGCCACCGAGGCCTTGGAGATCGCCACCTACGACGCGCTCGAGCAGCTCAGCGTCAGGACGGAGGACACGCGGACCGCGGATCTCGCCCGGCGTCACCGCGAGCAGGAGGAGCGCATGCTCGCGGAGCTGCGCGAGCTGATCCCCGGCCTCGTGGACGACGTCGTGCGCGCCGAGCTCGATGGCGTGCCGGTCTACGACCCCACGGCGACGGGGGCGGCGGACGCTGCGGAGAGCGCCCGCGAGGCCGCGGCCGACGTGGACACGGAGACGCGCCCCGACGCCACCGCCAGCGGAGGCGTCGAGCCGTGGGACGGCTACGACGGCCAGAGCGCCAGCGAGGTCGTCCGCCGGCTCGGCCGGGCGCCGACCGAGCAGGTGGAGAAGGTCCGCGACTACGAGCGCGAGCACAAGGACCGCGTGTCGGTACTGCGCGCCGCCGAGCGCCAGCTCAGCGCGACGGCCGGCTACTAGGCGGAGAGCTGGTCCCCATCTCGGTGTGCGGCCGGCCCTCGGCGTCGAAGAGCGCCAGCCCGGCGGCGCCCGTCGCCCACTCCCCGACCCCCGCGCGGTAGGTCCCGTCCGGGTCCCAGAAGTCGAGCGTCGTCGAGCCGTCGGGGCGCTCCCCGACCCGCGCGCGGTTCTGCCCCTCGGCGTCGGCGAGCTCGAGTGCCGCGATCCCCGACGAATCGGCGGGGTCGGTCGGCTCGGTCCACATCCCGAGTCCCGCGCGGTAGGCGCCGTCGCGGTCCCAGAACTCCAGCGAGACGTCACGGTCGTCCCCCGGGCCGAGCGCGAGCAGCGCGCGCAGGCCCCCCGCGCCGTCCCACACCATCAGGCCGCTCGGCCCGCCGGGGCGGTCGCCCACCGCGAGGCGGTGGCGCCCCTCCTCGTCCCACACGTCGAGTCCCGAGCCACCGTCCAGGGCGGCGCCGAGGACGACCCGCGGCACGCCGTCGGGGCCCCGCAGCTCGATCCGCGGCGCGCCGTCGCGCCCCACCGCCACCCGCGCCCGGGCCGTCCCGCCGGGATCGGCGAGATCGAGGGACAGCGTCCCGTCGGCGGCGATGGCCAGCCGCGCCCGCACGCGCCCGTCCTCGTCGACCACGGTGAGCTCGGGGACGTCCATCAGGGCTCGAAGCGTCCGGTCCGCAGTCGGGCCGCGGTCTCGGGGCCGACCGCGCCCGCGGCGCGCTCCACGTCGTACTCCGTGCGGCGAAGCTCCACGCGCCCGTCGTCGTGCACGAGCGCCCACGCCGCGCGCGGGTCCCCGTCCCACGGCATGCCCACCGCCCCGGGGGCGACGAGCTCCACGCCCGCCGGGCGGGTCCGCGCGAACTGGAGGTGGTAGTGGCCGAAGACGACACGCGGCTCGGTCGTGTCCGCCAGCAGCTCCTCCTCGTCCGCCTGCGCCTCGGGCCGGAAGGAGTGCATGTCGTCACGCGGAGAGGCGTGCACGTAGAGGACTCCGTCGCGCTCGGCGCGGTCGGGGAGGGCGGCGAGCTCCGCCACCTCCGTGAAGCCGAGCGCCACCACCGCAGCCTCCCGCGCGGTGCGGAAGAGATCGCTCCCGGGCATGTCCGCGTCATCACCCGCTGCCCAGCGCTCCCAGTTGCCGCGGATCCAGGTCGTGTCGGGCAGCTCGCGCAGCCGCGTCACGCACTCCGCCGGCCACCCCCCGAACGCCGAGAAGTCCCCGCCCAGCACGAAGGAGTCGGCGCCGGCCGACTCCGCGTCGGCCAGCACCGCCTCCAGCGCCGGCAGGTTGCCGTGGACGTCGTAGAGGAGGGCGAGCACGCTGTGGGTCTACCCGCCCGGGCCGAGGTGGCTCACGCGCGCCGCGCCTCCCACGAGAAGCCGCGGATCGCCAGCACGACCCCGAGCAGCGACCAGAGCGCGACCACCGCGAGGCCCGGGGCGTCGTGCGCCAGCCCCGCGCCGGTGACCATCGCGCCCGAGAGCCCGTCGATGACGTGCTTGAGCGGCAGCGCCTCGGCGAGGCTCAGCAGCCACTGCGGGGCCGTCTTCGCGTCGTAGAAGACCCCCGAGATGAAGATGAGCGGCAGGAAGATCGCGTTGACGTAGGCCGGGGCGGAGTCGAAGTTCGGGATCGCGTGCGACAGCGCCACCCCGAGCGAGGCGAAACAGAGCACCCCCGCGCACACGAAGACGACGAGCTCGAGCACGTCCTTCGGCCACCCGACCCCGAAGAACGCGCGCCCCGCGAGGACGACGATCCCGATCTGCAGCGCCGTGTTCGTCACCGCGTTGGCCGCGATCCCGAGCAGGTAGGAGCCCGGGGGCATCGGTGTCCCCCGCATGCGCTTGAGCACGCCCTGCTCGCGCAGGAAGGTCATGTTGAAGGCGAGCGCCGAGAACGTGGTGGAGACCACGCTCATCCCGGCGATGCCCGGGACGATCACGTTCAGGTTCTTCTGCGAGCCGGAGAAGATCGCCCCGAAGAACGCGAGGAAGAGCAGCGGTAGCAGGAAGTTGAAGAACGCCGCGCTGGGATTGCGCCAGAACAGGCGGCGCTCCAGGCGGTACTGGCGCCAGGCGAGGCGGACGGTCTCAGCCATCGGCGGTCAGCTCCAGGTAGACGTCCTCGAGCGAGGGCCGTCCCACGGACAGCCCGTCGAGGCGCCGCCCCTCGGCCAGCGCCCGCCCCGTGAGCTCGTGGAGCAGCGCGGTCGGGTCGTCGGTCTCCCGCTCGGCGAGGGTCCCGTCGGGCTCGAGCCAGGAGACCCGGTAGCGCCCCGGGCCACCGAGCTCGTCCGGGCGGCCCTCCACCGCGATGCGCCCGTCGCGCATGATCGCCACGCGATCGGCGAGCTCCTGGGCCTCGTCGAGGTAGTGGGTGGTGAGCAGGACGGTCTTGCCCAGCGCGCGCAGGGAGCGGATCGTCTCCCACGCGTTGCGCCGGGCGGCCGGGTCGAAGCCCGTGGTCGGCTCGTCGAGGAACACGAGCTCGGGGTCGCCCACGAGCGCGAGGGCGAAGTCCAGCCGCCGGAGCTGCCCGCCCGAGAGCTTGCGCGCGCGCTCGCCCTCCTTGCCCTCGAGCCCGGCGAGGGCGATCACCTCGTCGACGTCGCGGGGATGGGGGTAGAGCCCGGCGAAGTAGATCAGGGCCTCGCGCACCGTGATGTGGCGGTAGATCCCCGTGGACTGGAGCACGATCCCCACCCGCCGGCGGAGCTCCACCGAGCGCTCCCCGGGGTCCATCCCGAGCACGGAGACCTCGCCGTCCGTGCGCTCGCGGTAGCCCTCGAGGATCTCCACCGTCGTGGTCTTGCCGGCGCCGTTGGGCCCGAGCAGGCCGAAGACCTCCCCCCGGGCCACCTCGAAGTCCACGCCCCGCAGCGCCTCCGCGGCCCCGTAGGACTTGCGCAGGCCGCGCACGCGGATGGCGGGCTCGTCGGGCACGGTCAGGAGCATGGCAAGATCGCGCCCGTTCGCCCATGACGCTGTGCGCCTGCATCGACATCGGCTCGACCACCACGCGGCTGCTCGTGGCGCGGGTAGCGGGCGGCGCGTACCGCGAGGTCCACTCCGAGCGCGCCTTTCTCCAGCTCGGGCGGGGCCTCGTCGCCCGCGCGTCGTTGCCCGCCGAGCGGATCGACGCCCTCGCCGCCGCCGTGGAGGCGCAGGTCCGCTCGGCCCGGCGGATCGGGGCCGCCCACCTGCGGGTGGTGGCCACCGCGCCGCTGCGCCGCGCTGCCAACGCCGGGGAGGTCTGCCTGGCCGTGCGCGCGCGGGCGGGCGTGGAGGTCGAGGTGCTCCGGGCCGAGGAGGAGGCCCGGCTGGCCTGGTGCGGGGCGACGGGGATGCTCCGGACGCCGTCCGCGCGCCCGATCGCGGTCGTCGACGTGGGCGGTGGGTCGACCGAGGCGGCCGTGGGCAGCGTCCGGACGGTGGCCTGGTCGGCCTCGGCGGACATCGGCTCCCACGGCCTCACCGACGCCCACGTCGCTCACGACTCGCCCTCCCCGGAGGAGATCGGCGCGCTCGCGCGAGCGGCGGAGGCGGCGCTCGCGGGGTGGCGCCCGCCGCCCGCCGATCGCGCGCTGGCCGTGGGCGGGTCGGCCACCTCCCTGCACCGGCTCGTGGGCCCGGTCCTCGACGCGCCCGCGCTCGCGCGCGCGCTCGGGATCCTGTCCGGGGCACCCGCGGCCGAGGTCGCGGCGCGCGAGGGCCTCGATCCCCGCCGGGTGCGCCTCCTGCCCGCGGGTCTCGGCCTCCTCGCCGCGGCCGCCCGCCGTCTCGGCCGCCCGCTGGAGATCGCCCACGGGGGGCTGCGGGAGGGCGTGGTGCTCGAGGCGATCGCCGGGGCCTACTCTGGCGGGCAGGAAATGGCGCGATGACGAGCACCAGCGGGGCGCCGGCGGCGGAGAGGCTCGACGACCCCGAGCTCTTCTCCAACCGTGAGCTGTCCTGGCTGGACTTCAACGACCGGGTCCTCCAGATCGCCGAGAACCCGGCCACGCCGCTCCTCGAGCGCGTCCGGTTCTGCTCGATCTACTCGAACAACCTCGACGAGTTCTTCATGATCCGCGTCGCCGGCCTGCACGACCAGCTCGATGCCGGCATCGACGCGCGGGGCGCCGACGGCCTCGCTCCCGACGAGGTGATCGACGGGGTGCGGACCCGCGTGCTCGCCCAGACCGACCGCCTCGAGGAGTGCCTGGCCGGCCTGCGGCCGGAGCTCGCCGAGCACGGCATCCGCCTGTGCGGCTGGGACGAGCTCGACGACGACGGACGCCAGGAGCTCTGCGACCGCTTCCACCGCCAGATCTTCCCCGTGCTCACGCCGCTCGCGGTGGGTCTCGGGCGGCCGTTCCCCTACATCTCCAACCTCTCGCTCTCACTCGCGGTCCTCGTGCGCGACCCCGTGACCGACCATCGCGCCTTTGCCAGGGTCAAGGTGCCGAAGGAGATGCTCCCCCGGTTCCTGCCCGTCGGCGGCGGGAAGGGGGTGCACGTCGCGCTGGAGGACGTCATCTCGGCGAACATCCAGACGCTGTTCCCCGGGATGGAGATCGTCGACCACGGTACGTTCCGGGTCACGCGCGACGGCGACTTCACGGTCTCCGACGAGGCCGACGACCTCCTCCAGGCCGTGGAGACGCAGCTCCGGCGCCGGCGCTTCGGGGAGGTCGTGCGCGTCGAGGTCTCGCGGGGGATCGATCCCAAGCTGCGCCGCCAGCTCGCCGACGCGCTCGAGGTCGAGGACCGGGAGGTCTACGAGGTCGACGGGCCGCTGGATCTCGCCGACCTCGACGAGCTCGCCGACCTGCCGGGGCGGGCCGGGCTCAAGTGGGAGCCGTGGACGTCGCTCATGCACCCGCGGCTCGTGGGCGACGGGAACGACGAGGTCGACGTGTTCGCCGCGATCCGCGACGCCGACATCCTCCTGCACCATCCCTACGACACGTTCGGCGCGGTCGAGCGCTTCGTGGCCCACGCCGTCGAGGATCCCGCCGTGCTCGCGATCAAGCAGACCGTGTACCGCACGAGCGACGACTCGCCGCTGGTCCCGGCGCTCATCCGGGCCACGGAGCGCGGTAAGCAGGCCGCCTGCGTGGTGGAGATCAAGGCCCGCGGGGACGAGCGGGCGAACATCCAGTGGGCGCGGGCCCTCGAGCAGTCCGGGGTGCACGTCGTCTACGGCGACCCGGCGCTGAAGACCCACGCCAAGTGCATCCTCGTCGTCCGCCGCGAGGGGGACGGGATCCGCAACTACCTCCACATCGGAACGGGGAACTACCACCCGAAGACCGCCCGGCTCTACACGGACTTCGGCCTGCTCACGTGCTCGACGGAGCTCGGCGACGACATGGCCGACATGTTCAACTTCCTCACGGGCTTCGCCCGGCCGGGGCGCAATCGCAAGGCGCTCGTCGCGCCCTACCACCTGCGCGACGGGATCCTCGAGCAGATCGAGGCGACGATCACCGCCCACGAGGACGGCCGGCACGCCCGGATCGCGATGAAGATGAACTCGATCGTGGACCCGGCGTGCATCCGCGCGCTCTACCGCGCCTCCCAGGCCGGGGTGGAGGTGGCGCTGAATTTGCGCGGGATCTGCTGCCTGCGGCCGGGGGTCGAGGGCGTCTCGGAGAACATCCGGGTGGTCTCCGTGGTCGGGCGCTTCCTCGAGCACTCGCGGATCTTCTCCTTCGAGCGCGGCGACGAGACGCGGGTCTTCATCGGGTCGGCCGACCTCATGCCCCGCAACCTCGACACGCGCGTGGAGCTCGTCGCCCCGGTCGAGGACCCCGCGCTCTGCGCAGAGCTCCTCGACGTCCTCGAGCGCTGCCTGGACGACACGCAGGACGCGTGGGAGCTCGGCGCCGACGGCACGTGGGAGAAGCTCGACCCGGGCGAGGAGCCCCGCTCGGTCCAGCGCGAGCTGATGGGCCGCCACGCCGCGCGGGCGGCCGAGGCGCGGGCGGCGACGAGTACCTGAGTCACGCAGGAGACCCCCACACTCGCGGCGCCGACACCCCCTGAGAAGAGCAGCGGCTACAGCCCCGCTGCCCACCTAACACACTCGGTCACTGCTCAGCGGTGGTGGCAAGTACTTCTGGCGATCTGTAGATTCTAAGCTCGGTACGACCAAGGGCGTGCCGGGTGCGAGGCGGTCGCTCAGACGGGTGATGCCCTCATGCCCTCGGTGGTGTCGCCGGTGACGATCTGCGGGGGGTCGGCGGCTACGAGCTCGAGGGCGGCGGTCAACTGGGCGGCTTGCCTGACGTTCTCGGGCCAGACCAGGGCTCGCAGCCACCGGCGCTCGACCGGGTCGGCGGCGTCGATCGGATGGAGGTCCATCCCGGCGCGGGCGGCGATGACGGGCAGCGACCCGAGTCGCACCCGCTCGTGTCCGCGCCCGCTTACGTCGATCCGGACCGGGGCATGGCTGGGCCCGCTCGAGGCGGTGCCGATGCGGTAGTGGTAGCGATCGAAGCGCAGCTCCACTCCGGCGGTGCACCCGATCTCGAGCAGCGCGCCCGGCCCGTTGACCTTCGCGGCCACCCGACCCATCGCGTAGCGCAAAGCGGCGGCGATCGACGACGTTCGTCTGCGCGAGTCGGGTGGGCAGCAGTAGCTCGACCTCGTCGCGTCGCCTGCGGCAGAATTCGGTGCAGGTCGGCTGACGGACCGTGTCCGGCTCGACCACGAGCGCCGAGAGGGGCGGCAAGGTGAGCGACTCGTCCTCCACGTGGATACGGCCGGTGCCCTCCAGCACGACGCAGAGCTCCGTCTGCTCGCGGTGCCGATGACGCGTCGACTGGCCGGGACGCAGGCGCCACAGCCGTGCGCCGAGGGCCCGGGCGTCGAGCTGCGATGTCTGTCCGTTGAGGGCATTTTCAGCACGGCGACGGCTCAACAGCTCATCGACCGCGCCGGCTTCGTTCCCTCTCTGCGCCGGCTTTCGGCGGTCGTGCCCACCCGGGCGGTCGCGGCTGTGAGCGTGCCCGCTCGTGCGCTCCTCCCGCGGGCAGGCCTCCCTCGAGTACGTCGGGCTTCTCGCCCTCGTCGTCGTCGTCCTGAGCGGAACCGCGGCGCTCGTGAACTGGGGGCTCGGCGAGCGGATCGTGTGGACGATCCGGACGGGGCTCTGCATCGTCGCCCACACCGCGTGCCCGCCGCCGCCGAGCGACTCAGGCGCGCTGTCGCCGTGCCTGGAGGCCCGCGACTCCTCCACCCAGAACGCCGGGGTCAGCCTCGCCGTGGTGGTGCTGGGCGGCGGGCTGAGCGTCCTGCGTGAGGAGTACTCGGACGGCCACGTCGAGCTGACGTTCACCGACGACGGTCACGCGGGGCTCACGGTAGGGATCGGGGCTGGGTTCTCCCTCGGTCCCGCCAAGGGCAAGGCGGAGGCCGGCGCGGACGCGAGCCTGGTCTGGACGAAGGGGCGAAAGTGGCGGTTCGCCGGCCGGCGCGCCGCCGACGCGTTTCTCGACCACTACGGCTCGGACCAGAAGCTGCTGGGCCGGGCGGTCAACGACGCCCGGCGTCTGTGCTGGAAGCTCTGCGACGCGGTGGGGCTGGGGGTGGACGATCCTCCCGACCCCGACGAGCGCTTCGACGAGGTCGGCGGGCACGCCGCGGCGGCGGCGGAGATCAAGCTCATCGCCAAGGGCGACGCGGGGGTGGCCGCCGACGCCGCCCTGGGCTGGCGACGCTCGCGGGGCGGCGGCGGCTCGCTCTACCTGAAGCTCGGCGCCGAGGGCGCGGGGCAGCTCCTCGTGCTCGGCGCGGGGGCGTCCCCGCAGGGCCGTGCCGCCGGGACCATCGAGGTGGAGTACGACGCCCACCACCGCCCGGTCGCCCTGCGTTTCACCGGCGCTGGCCTTGCGGACGTCGGGGGCCACATCCCGGGCCTGGTGCGCGACGACGGCTCGCGGTTGCTCGAGGTGGGCGCCGAGCTCGACCTCCGCGGAGGCGACGGCCGCCGTGTCGTCTCGGACCTGCTCCACGCCCTGCGCCCCGATCGGATCCGCACCGCGCCGGGGGAGTTCAGCTCCCTCCTGCGCTGGATCCGCTCCCGCGCCACCCTCACCGCTCGCACCTACCGGACCACCGACGACACGGGCGCGATCGGCGGATCCGTCGCCCTGGGGGCGAAGGTCGGCGGCGAGCTCGGTCACCAGCACTCCACCGCCGCGCTCGAGGGCGAGTGGACCCACCTGCCCGGCTCCCGCTGGCTCCCGCGCGCGGACTGCCGTGCGGCGTGAGAAACGTGCTGGCTCTGCTCGATGGCGCCGCTCTCCTTGCGAACTAGGCTCGTCGAATGGACCGTCTGCGCATCGTCGTCGGGGTCCGGGCCGAGCCGGCGCCCGCGGCGCCGCGAGAGTGCAGCGTCAGCCAGGCGTCGAGCGAGGCGACGCCGCAGTCGAACCCCTCGAGACGGTGACGACGAGCGAGCGGTTCGGCGTCGCCGAAGCGCGGTAAGTTACTCCGGCCGTGAGCGCTCGAAGAGCTCTCGCAGGGCCGGTGCGGGTGCCGGCGGACGCTCCAGCGCGGCCTCGAACCTCTGCCAGTCGGCCTGGGAGAGGGCAAACCGGGTCCGGTCGGGGAGCAGGCGCTCGGCCCGTTCCCGGCCGCTCTCGACGAGGAACTCCGTCAGCGTCTCCGACTGTGTCGCCGCCGCCCGCCGGAAGAGGTCGTCGTCTCGGGCGACGACGCGCACGTTCAGCCTCCGTGACTTCAGATCGCCCATGGCGGCCCGAGCGTACAGACGTTGTGAGTACCGGGGCGAGAGCGCGGTCGCCTCCCGCAGGTCTACCAGTGCACCCCGCGCATGAGGTGCGCCAGCGCGATCTGCTCGCCCGAGGCCTTCTCCTTGTCGTCGGTCTTCCCCTGTGCCGCGGCGGAGTCGGGGAAAACCTTGTAGGCCATGTGGAGGATCTGGTCGACCGCCTTGGGGGCCAGGGTGTAGGCCACCTCGCCGAACGTCCCGAGCTTCGTGTTGATCGTCTTGGGCCGCGAGCGGATCGCCTCGCAGATCAGGTCGGCTGCCTCGTCGGGGGAGATGGTCGGGAAGGCGTCGTACATCTTCGTCGGCGCGATCATCGGCGTGCGGACGAGCTGCATGTGGATCGTCGTGAAGTGCACGCCGTCGCCGATCGTCTCCGAGCCGACCACCCGGGTCCACGCGTCGAGCGCCGCCTTGGAGGCCACGTAGGCCGAGAAGCGCGGCGGGTTGGTCTGGGCGCCGATCGAGGAGATGTTGATGATGTGGCCGAACCCGCGCTCGCGCATGTGCGGCAGCACCCCGATCACGAGCTTGATCGCGCCCAGGTAGTTGAGCTGGATCGTGCGCTCGAAGTCGTGGAAGCGGTCGTAGGACAGCGCGATCGAGCGCCGGATGGAGCGCCCCGCGTTGTTGACGACGATGTCGATCGCCGCGTGCTCGCCGCGCACGCGCTCCACGAGCGCCTCGATCGAGTCCATGTCGGAGAGGTCGCAGGAGTACGCGTAGGCCGTGCCCCCGTCCGCCTCGATCTCGCGCTTGATCTCCTCGAGCTTGTCCTCGGAGCGCGCGACGAGGATGGGGATCCCGCCCGCGCGGGCGATCTTCATCGCGGCGGCCTTGCCGATCCCGCTCGAGGCGCCGGTGATGATCACCGTCCGCCCGTTGACGGCGCCCTCGAAGGAGCGATCTGAGAACAGGTCCGGATCCAGATGCCGCTCCCAGTAGTCCCACAGGCGCGTCGCGTAGGACTCGAGCGGCGGGACGGCGATCCCCGAGCCCGCGAGCGCCCGCTCGGTGTCGCGGGTGTCGAACTGCGGGCGGATCGCGATGTCGCTCAGGATCTCCTCGGGGATCCCGAGGTCGGCGAGGACGGCGCGGCGCACTCCGCTCAGCGCCGGCAGCCGCAGCATCATCGACATCGTCCCCTTGGGGAGGCTGGCGAGGATGCGCCGGTCGATGCGCAGCGAGAGCCGCGGCGCGTGGGCGGCCCGCGCGAACTCGTTCATCACCTCGCCCGAGCGCTGGGCCTTCGGGCTGGTGAGGTGGAAGGCCCGGCCGTCGAGCCCGGGCTCGTGGGCGATGTGATCCAGCGCGGCGGCCACGAAGTCGACCGGGACGATGTTCGTGTAGCCCATCTCCGGCCCGGCGAGCGGGAACCACTCCGGCAGCATGTGTCGCAGCCGCTGGATGGCCTTGAAGAAGTAGTAGGGCCCGTCGACCTTGTCCATCTCGCCCGTTCGCGAGTGGCCGACGACCACGGCGGGCCGGTAGACGCGCCACGGGACGGTGGTCTGCGTCCGGGCGATGCGCTCGGCCTCGAACTTCGTCCTGTGGTAGGCGGTGTGGAGGTCCTGGCCCTCGTCGAACATGTCCTCGCGGAACAGGCCCTTGAAGCGCCCGGCGGCGGCGATCGAGGAGGTGTGATGGAAGACGCCGGCCGCGAGGGCGTTGGCGAGCGCGACCGCGTTCCGGGTGCCCTCGACGTTGGCGACGCGGTTGCGCTCGTCGTCGGCGGTCATGTCGTAGACCGCCGCGAGGTGGAAGAAGTGCCGCACCTGTCCCGTCAGGCCCTCCACGTCCGCATCGGAGAGCCCGAGCCGCGGCTCGGCGAGATCCCCGACCACCGCCTTGATGCGGTCGGAGCCGCCCCACTTCTCCCGGCGCAGGGTTTCGAGGCGCCCGCGTGAGCCCTCGCGCACGAGGACGTGCACGTCTCCCTCGCGCTCGAGCAGCCGTTCGACCAGGTGCCGGCCGATGAAGCCGGTCGCACCGGTGACGAAGTAACTCAAGCCCGCCGCCTCCCCTTGCCGCCCAGCACGGCGCGGAGCCTACCCGGCAGCCGGACCCCGGAGGTGCGGCACCGGGCGGTTGGTGCTACACTTCTTCGTCGTGCCGACCACCCGGCCGCGTCACACGATCACCGAGACCGACGCGCTCGCCCGCGCGCTCGACGCGGCCGCGAAGCGCTGGCCGGAGGACCGGGCAGCCCGGGCAAAGCTGCTCGTGCGGCTGGCCGAGGAGGGGTACCGGGCGGTGGAGGCCGACGCCGAGAGCGCGTACCAGCGGCGGCTGCGGGCGATCGAGGAGACCGCCGGCACGCATCCGTACCCCCCCGGATATCTCGAAGAGCTGCGCCGGGACTGGCCGGACTGAATGGTCCTCGACGCGAGTGTTCTCATCGCTCTCTTCCATCCCGGTGATGCGCACCACGAGCGGATCGTCGGTGCTCTGCGCGCGCTGCGTGAGGAGTTCGCGGCGAGCTCGATCACCCTCGCCGAGGTCCTCGTGGACGCGGTCCGCGTGGGGGATGTGGCCGAGATGCGCGGCAATCTGCGGCGCCTGGGCGTGCGTGAGGTGCTGCTTGGTCCCGACGCCCCCCTCCGCTTGGCCGAGCTCCGGGTCCAGACGGGGCTCAAGCTCCCGGACTGCTGCGTCCTGCTCGCCGCTCAGGACCGCGGGGACGCTCTGCTCACCCTCGACGCGCGCCTCGACGCCGCCGCCGGGAGCCTCGGCCTCTAGGAGCCCCTACCAGCCGCCGGACCAGTCCGAGCTCGTCGCGCGGGCGCGCTTGGCGTCCATGCGCCGGTGCTTGCGCTTGTCGAGCTGCCACTGGAGCACCGACATGGCGAGGATGAACAGCGGGACGAAGGCGATGACGATGAAGCCGGCGTTCGTGACGACCTTGTCGTCCGTCTCTCCGTAGAGGCCCTGGCCGCCGTCGTGGGCAAGGGCCGCGGGGGTGAAGAGGACGAAGAGCCCGAGCAGGGCCGTGGACACGGTGATGACGAGCCGGCGCATGGGCTCCGAAGACTACCTCGCGGGACTGCCCCGGCGCGGCGGAGCGGCCTAGGGTGGCTCCCGTGCGGAGGTCATTCGCCTGGCGACTCGGCGCGATCCTTGCGCTGGGCGGGTTCGCCGGGGTTCTCATCGCCCTCCTCACGCCGGGGGCGACGAGTTCGACATGTCGTCCTTCCGGCAGGTCCTGAGCGCGCTCGGGCAGCACGGTCCGCTCGGGGTCTACGACGCCCTCCCGCACGTGGGCGACGTCCGCTGGCCCTACCCGCCGGCGTACTTCCCGTGGGTCTACGCCTCCGGGGTGCTCGCCTCGCACGGCGGCCCCAGCCTGGAGTTCACGATCCGTCTCGCGCCCATCGCCGCGAACCTGGGCATCGCCTTCGTCGTCCAGGACTTCCTCGGCCAGCGGGGGGCGGAGCGCTCGACGCGCCTCGCGGGGGCCGCGCTCGTGGCCCCGGGCCCATCGTTCCTCGTGGTGTCCGGCTACCACGGCCAGTTCGACGCCGTGGCCTTCCTGCCGGCCGTCCTCGCCCTGACCCTGTGGGAGCGCGACCTGCCCCGCCGGGCCCTCTGGGCCGGGCTGCTCATCGGGCTGGGTGGGGCCCTGAAGACGGTCCCCCTGCTGCTCCTCGTCGCGCTCCTGCCCTCGGTCCGCACGCGGCGCGAGGCGGCCGTCCTCGTGGGGGCGGCGGCGCTGCCGGTCCTCGCTGCGCTGGCGCCCTTCGCCATCGCGGGCACGCTCCCCGACTCGCGTGTGCGCTCCAGGCGAAGGGTCTGCTCACGCCACGCGCGCCGCTCGGCGCCTCAGGCGGCGGCGGGCAGGCGCGCGGCGAGTAGCTCGGCGTAGAGCCGGGCGTGCGCCGCGGCGATGCGGTCGGTCGTGAAGCGGCCGGCGTAGACGCGGCCCGGCGCGGGGGAGGGGTGGTCGCCGGCGAGGACGCGCGCGAGGGCGGTGGCGAGCGCCGCCGGGTCCTCGGGCGCGACGAGCACGCCCCGGCCGTCGGCGAGGGTGGTGGGTAGCCCCTCGACGTCTGAGGCGATGACGGGGACCCCGAGCGCGAGGGCGAGGACGGCGGTCTGCGACCAGGCCTCGTGACGCGAGGGGACGACGCACGCGGTGGCCTCGGCGAGCCAGGGCGCCACGCGGTCCTGCCAGCCCGGGAAGGCGACGCGCTCGGACAGCCCGCGCTCGGCGACGAGCGCGCGGAGCGCCTCCTCCTCCGGGCCCGAGCCGACGATGGCGGCCGGGGGCGGGTCGGAGAGGTGAGCGAGTGCCTCGATGAGGACGTCCGCGCCCTTCTCGTGGTGGAGGCGCCCGGCGAAGACGACGCGACCCGGCGCCCGGGGGCGGGCGCGCGCGACGTCCTCGACGGGCGAGGTCCCCACGTGCAGCCGGGCGGCGGGCAGCCCCAGCCCGCTGGCCAGCTCGGCCGCGGCGGGCCCGTGGGCGAGGAAGCCGTCCACGCGCCGGAGCGCCCGGGAGTAGGCCGCGGTCCGCGCGCGGCCCGGCCAGCGCATCGCATTGTGTTCGCTGGCGACCAGTGGCATCTCGGGCGGCGCGGCGCCGGCCGCCGCCCACCAGCCGCCGAACATGTGCGCGTGGACGAGGTCGGCCTCTCCGAGGCGGGGCGCGAGCCACGCGGCGAAGCCCGGCGAGCAGGCGTATTGCAGCCCGTGCTCCCCGCCCCAGACCTCGACCGCGACGCCCTCGGCGGCGAAGAGCGCCCGGCCCGCGGCCGTCGCCTCCCCGGCGAGGACCCGCGAGGAGATCCCCCGGGCCGCGAGCGCGCGCGTGAGGCGCAGGACCCCCAGCTGGGCGCCGCCGGGTTCGAGCACGGCGAGGACGCGGGCGAGGCGCATCGCCGCAGCATTGCAGCGCTGACGCCGGACGGACCTCCCGTGCTCAGGCCGCGCGCTGCTCCGTCACACCGCTCCCGGCGCCCGCGAGCGCCCGCCGGTACCCGGCCGCGAGCTGGCCGAGCGCGCGCGCCCACGTGCGGCCGCGGACCTCGGCGAGCGCCGCCCGGGCGAGGAGGGCCCGGCGGCCGGGGACGGCGGTCAGGCCGGCCACCGCGGCCCCGAGCGCCTCGGCGTCGGGCGGGCACAGCAGCCCGGTCCGGCTCGGCTCGACGAGGTGGCGCGGGCCGCCCTCGTCCACGGCGACCACCGGGAGCCCGCTGGCCTGGGCCTCGAGGATGACCTGGCCGTAGGTGTCCGTCCGCGAGCAGAACAGGAAGACGTCCGCGCTCGCGTAGGCGCGCGCGAGCGCCTCGCCCTCGAGCCAGCCCAGGAAGGTGGCGTGCTCGCCCAGGCGCGCCGCCAGCGCGCCCTGCTCGGGCCCGCCGCCGGCGAGGACGAGGTGCAGGCGGGGATCGCGCCGGCGGGCGGCCAGGAAGGCCTCGGCGAGGAGGTCGACCCCCTTCTCCCGGGTGAGACGGCCGGCGTAGAGGACGCTCACCTTGCCCGGCAGCGCGTCGGCGTCCCGCAGGCCGGGCGAGAAGCGGGCGAGGTCGACCCCCCGCTCCCAGCGGTCGATCCGCTCCGTTCCGATGCCGAGCGCGGCGAGGGACGCGTCGGCCGCCGGGCTGGGGGAGAGCACGGCCCGGCACGGGCCGTAGAAGGCGGCCAGCGCGGCCGTGGTGGCCGCCTCGAGCCGGGCGTCGCCCGTGCGCAGCCCGGCGTAGGCGGCGAGCTCGGTGTGGTAGGACCCGACGAGCGGCAGGTCGCACGCCCCGGCCAGCAGCGCGGCGGCCACCCCGCTCGGCCCGGGCGACGAGACGTGGACGAGGTCGTAGCTCCCCTCGGCGAGCGCCTCGACGACCGCGGGAAGGCTGGGCACGCCCACCCGGAGGCCGGCGTAGAACGGGATCTCCACCTCACGGACCGCGGAGAGGCGCCGGTCCACGCTGGGGTCGGTCCCGATGACCTCGACCTCGAACCCGGGGACTCCGCGCTCGCGGATCTCGTCGAGGATGTGGGTCACCCCGTGCATCTGACCGATGCCGTCGGCCACGAGCGCGACGCGCCGCGGCTCTCCCTCGCGCGGGGCGAGCCGCGCCTTCTCTCTGGCCAGGAAGGCGGTCGACGGCGCGTAGGGGACGACCGGCAGGCAGGCCGCGAAGAGCTCGCCGGCGACCGCGGCGGGGTCGAGGCGCCCCTCGCCGGCGCCGGCGACCGCGCGGTCGATGGCAACGCCCAGGCGCCGCTCGTGCACGCGGCGCGCCCGGCGGAAGAGCTCGGCGTGGTCGAACCCGGGGGCCTGGAGGTGGGCGAGCAGCTCGTCCTCGGAGGCCGCGAGCCCCACGGAGACCAGCCAGGCGCGCAGCAGGGCGCGGGCATCGCTGGGCTTCAGGTCGCTCCCCAACGCGCCCCCGCGCGCGTCGCCCTCGCTCAGGATCCGCTGGACGAGCGTGAGCACGGCCCGCGGGTCCACGCCGGTCGGCTCCTCCTCGCCGCCCAGCACGCGGGCGGCGAGCGCCACGGCGGCGTGGGTCCACTTCGCCGCGCTGCCGTGGGCGCCGCCGGGCTCGGCCCGCCCCGTGCGCAGGTGGGCGAGGAAGGCCGCCGGGGTGGGGGCGGCCGGCGTCTCGGTCCAGGTCTGGCCGAGCGTCACCCCCGCGTGGTCATCGGAGCCCCCGACGCCGGTACCGCCGTGGGTCTCGACGTAGACGGCGGCGGGGGCGTTGAGCTCGCGCGCGCGCGCTCCGTTGCGGGTCTCCCACACCGCGAAGAGCTCGGCGAGAACGCGGCGGTGGCGGGGCAGGAGCGGCACGTCGACCGCGTAGAAGGGGTGGGCGAGCGCGCAGGCGATCTCCTTCGCGTGCAGGTAGGCGGCCACGCGCTCGATGTCGCCGGCGCGGATGAGGAGGGCGTCGTGGTCGTCGGGGGTGATCCCGTAGCAGAGGATGTGCACCGCCGCCCGCGGCTCGCCCCGGAAGCGGGCCGTGAGCTCCTCGGAGACGAACGTGTCCGCGCGATCGGCGAGGGCCAGCGCCCCGGTGATCGTGTCGTGGTCGGTGAGGGTGACGAAGTCCATGCCGCGGCGCTTGGCCAGGGCGTAGGCCTCCTCGGGGTCCGTCGCGCACTCCGGGAGCCCGAGGGCCCGCTGGACCCCGAGCTTCGCCAGCTCAGAGGCGCTCGAGTGGCAGTGCAGGTCGGCCCGGCTGGGCGTGATGAGGACCATCGGTGCTCCTCCTCGTTGTCCGCTCTGTGCGGGCATATTGCGCCCGCACCGAGGCCCGGAGGTGATGATTCGGGGAACCGTAGGCTGGAGGGGTGGCCGTTCTCATCGCATCGGACCTCGCCAAGGAGATGGCGGGCGAGCCCCTGTTCTCCGGCGTCTCCTTCAAGCTCGAGCGGCGCGACCGGATGACCCTGTCCGGGCGCAACGGGGCGGGCAAGACGACGCTGCTGCGGATGCTCGCGGGGGAGGCCTCGGTCGACGGGGGCGAGCTCGTGTGGGAGAAGGGCGCGACCGTGGCGCTGCACGACCAGCGCCCGCCGCGGGAGCGTGGGGGCTCCCTGCGCGACTACGTGACGGGCGGGGCGCGGGCGCTCGTCGCGCTCGAGGAGGAGCTGACGCGCCTCGAGCAGCGGATGGCCGACGGCGACGTGGGGGAGGGAGTCATGGGCGCCTACGCCCACGCCCAGGGCCGCCTCGAGCACGCCGGGGGCTACGAGTGGCGCGATCGCGCCCTGGCCACCGTCCACGGGCTGGGGTTCGCGGACGCGGACCTCGAGCGCCCGCTCTCCACGTTCTCCGGCGGCGAGCTCACCCGCGCCTCCCTGGCCCGCGCCCTCGCCGGCGGGCCCGACCTCCTGCTCCTCGACGAGCCCACCAACCACCTCGACATCGAGTCGCTCGAGTGGCTCGAGGGCCACCTGCAGAACATCGACGCCGCCGTCGTCCTCGTCGCCCACGACCGCTGGTTCCTGGAGGCGGTGGGGACGTCCGTGCTCGAGCTCGAGGCGGGCCGGGGACGCTTCTTCAAGGGCCCGTGGCACGCGTGGCGGCGCGAGCAGGCCGCGCGCGAGCTCGCCCTGGGTCGCGCCATCGAGCGCCAGCAGGCCGAGATCGCCCGCATGGAGCGCTTCGTCGAGCGCTTCCGCTACAAGGCCACCAAGGCGCGGCAGGCCCAGTCGCGCGTGAAGAAGCTCGACAAGATCGAGCGGATCAGCCGAGACCCGAAGGACGGCAAGGGTCTCGGCTTCGCGTTCAGGGCGCCCGAGCGCTCGGGGCGGGTGGTCTTCGAGCTCGAGGACGCGAAGCTCGTAGTCGGAACCCACCCACCCCGCACGCTGCTCGAGCGCGGCGACCTCTGGCTCGAGCGCGGCGAGCACGTCTCGCTCGTGGGGCCGAACGGCGCGGGCAAGACCACGCTGATCGAGACCGTCGCGGGCCGGCGGGACCTGTCCGTGGGCAAGCGGCGGACGGGGCACAACGTGAAGCTCGGCTACCTCTCCCAGCACGCGGAGGAGCTCGAGGGCGGCGGCGCGCGCACGGTCCTCGAGGCCGCCGTGAAGCGCACCGGGCTCACACCGAACGTGGCGCGTGCCCTGCTCGGACGCTTCCTGTTCTCCGGCGCGGACGCCGAGAAGCCGCTCGACGGGCTGAGCGGCGGCGAGCGCCGTCGACTCAGCCTCGCGATCCTCGTGTCCTCGGGCGCCAACGTCCTCGTCCTCGACGAGCCCACGAACCACCTCGACCTCGAGTCCCGCGAGGCGCTCGAGGACGCGTTGAGGGGCTTCCAGGGATCGCTGCTGCTCGTCTCCCACGACCGCGCGCTGCTCGACGCGGTGGGCTCCCGGACGGTGGCGCTGGAGGAGGGAGAGCTGCGCTCCTACGAGGGCGGCTGGCCCGAGTACGCGCGCGTGCGTGAGGAGCGCAAGGAGCGGGGGCCGGCCCCCGCGCGCGTGCGTGAGGAGCGCAAGGAGCGGGGGCCGGCCCCGCGGCCGCGGGAGCCGGTGCCCCCACCCGACGAGCCCAGGGCTCGGCACGACGGCACGTCGAAGAACGAGCAGCGCCGCCGCGCCGACCTCGAGGCCCGGATCGAGCGTGCGGAGGCCGAGCTCAGGGCGCTCGAGGAGGAGCTGGCCGATCCCACCGCGTGGGCCGACGCCGATCGCTCGGCCCGCTCCTCGGAGCGCCACGAGGGGGCCAAGCGACGCGTCGAGGAGCTCTACGGGCGCTGGGAGGCGCTGGCGCCCGCCTGATGGCCACCGCGGAGCTGACCGTCATCGGGCTCGGCCGCGCCGAGGCGGGCGCGAGCCGCTACATTGCCGAGATCCAGCGCCGGCTCGCGGGCCAGGACCGGGTCCGCTACGAGCTCCACGCGATGGGCACGAACCTCGAGGGGCCGACGGAGGACATCCTCCGCCTCGCGGGCGAGCTCCACGCCGTCCCGTTCTCGATCGGCCTCCCCCGCGTCTACACCGTCTTGAAGCTCGACGAGCGCCGCGACCGCGAGCAGACTCTCGCCGGCAAGGTGCAGAGCGTCGAGCGCGCCCTGTCGGGCTGAGCTCATGCGTCAGGGTTCACATCGTCGACGGCGCGGAGGCGCGAGGAAGGCGGGTCGAGCGTCTCGTCTGCGCCTGCCAGTTCAGACTCACGCCGCAAGGCCTCGGCCTCGAACTCGGCGAGCGCCCGCCGGCATCCTCCAACGGCGTCCACGGCCTCGTCGCCGCCGGGCGCGGCGAAGTAGTCGCGGGCTTGGATGGCCGCGAGCCAGCGGGCGTGGCGCGCGAGATCGGCGTCGGACTCCTCGAGCTCGGTGTAGGTGATCCGGCCCCGCCGGCGCTCCTGCGCGAACTCGGCGTGGAACTCCTCGGTGCGCTGCACCACCTCGCCGTACTCGTCGCTGCGCTCGCGCTGGAAGGCTTCGACGATGGTCGCCTCCTGTTGGATGGAGGTCAGCGCGATGGTGAGCATCTGGCCTTGGCCGCCCTCCTCGCGCAAGCGCGCGAGAACCCGGTTCACCGCCCGGGTGGTCTCGGGCGTCTCGGGCAGCAGGCAGACGGACTGCTGGAGGTAGTAGGCGCCGAGGCCACGGAGGCGACGCCAGGCCCAGACCCGCAGCGTCGACGAGGCGCCCGCCGTCGACGTCGTGGTGAGCAACCAGGAGCGAGCCATCTTACGAGAATGACACATCGCCGGAACGTGCGTATCCTGCGCGATGCATCGTGAGTTACATCAGCGGCCTGTCGTCTCCACGCGAGCCTGTCGAGCTGACCTTGGCAGCGCACGCGGGCTCTCCCGAGGTTCTCCTCGAGGCGCTGGGGAGCACGCCCGATGGGTTGACCGACGCTGCGGCACAAGAGCGGCGGCAGTCTGCGCACGGCGCAGAGCGGCGTCGCTCACCCTTCCTGGCGGTCGTCGCGCAGCTCGCGGAGGCGCTGATCGAGCCGCTCCAGTTGCTCTTGATCGCGGTGGGCGTCCTCTCGGCCGTGTTCGGCGAGCTCCGTGACGCGATCGCGATCTTCGCGATCATCGCGCTGGTCGCGGCGGTCGAGACGATCTCGGAGGCGCGGGCCCGCAACGCGCTGCGCTCGCTCAAGGACTTGACCGCACCGAGCGCCCGCGTGCGACGCGACGGTGCGGTCCGTGCGGTGCCGAGCGCCGAGGTCGTGGCCGGCGACATCGTTCTGGTGGAGGCCGGGGACGTGATGGCCGGCGACGGGCGCGTGCTGGAGGCCGAGGGACTCGCGAGCGACGAGTCGGCGCTGACGGGTGAGCCCGTGGCTTCGGCCAAGGGGCCAGACGCGGTCGCGCCGGGCGCCCCGCTGGCCGAGCGCTCGTCGATGCTCTTCGAGGGCACCCCGATCGTTACGGGACGCGGCGAAGCCGTGATCGTCGCTACCGGCGCGGAGACCGAGCTTGGTCGTCTGGGCAAGCTCGCGCGCGACGCCACCGAGCCGCTCACGCCGCTCCAGCGTGCGATGCGAGAGCTCGCGCGGGCGGCCCTCGTGCTGGCGGTGACCGCGAGCGTGCTCGTGCCGGTGCTCGGGGTGCTCGAGGGCCAACCGGTCAGGGACATGCTCCTCGCGGGGTTGACCCTGGCGTTCGCGACCATCCCGGAGGAGCTGCCGATCCTGGTGACGGTGCTCGTCGCGGTCGGTGGTCTGCGCCTGGCGCACCGGGGCGTGGTGATTCGTCGGCTGCGCTCGGCCGAAGCGGTGGGCGGGGTGACGGTCGTGCTCACCGACAAGACAGGGACCCTGACACTCAACGATCTCCGCGTGGACGTCGTCCGCGGTGGCACGCGACGAGTTCTCACGGTCGCCAACGCCGCGCACGGGCTTGCTCGCGCTGCCGTGCGCGATCCCCTCGACGCGGCGATGGTGGCGGCGGTGGACGGGAACGTCGCGTTCGCGGGCGAGCTCATGCGGCGTTATCCGTTCGATCCGGTGCGCAAGCGCGAGAGCGCGGTGTGGGAGCGGGAGAACGGCCTGTTGCTCGCGGTGAAGGGCGCTCCGGAGGGTGTCCTGTCCGTCTGCCGGATGGAGGACTTCGAGCGCGAGGCGCGGCTCGAGGAGGCGGCCGAGCTCGCGCGGGCGGGGGAGCGCGTCATCGCCGTGGCGCAGCGGCGGTTGGCCGAGGTTCCCGACGGGCCGGGCGAGGCCGAGAACAAGCTGGAGTTCGTGGGGCTGATCGGGTTCGTCGATCCCCTGCGCCCCGGCGTTCCCGAGGCGGTGCGCGCGCTTGCCGACGCCGGGGTCCGGACGGTGATGGTCACCGGAGACCATCCCCTCACCGCCGCCGCCATCGCGCGCGAGGCCGGGCTGCGCGACCCCGACGTGCTGCTGGGCGGCGCGGCTCTCGATGCCCTCGACGACGCGCGGCTCTCCGAGCACCTGTCGGGTCAGCTCGTCGTGGCGCGCGCGACCCCGACCGACAAGATGCGTCTCGTCCACCTGCTGCAGGCGCGCGGCGACGCGGTGGCGGTCACCGGCGACGGTGTCAACGACGCTCCGGCCCTGGCCGCCGCCGACGTCGGCATCGCCATGGGCGGACGCGGCACCGAGCTCGCGCGCGAGGCCGCCGACCTCGTCCTGACCGACGACGCCTACCCGACGGTGGTCGAGGCCGTGCGCGGCGGCCGGGGAATCACCGCCCAGCTCCGCCGCGCGGTCGCCTTCTACCTCGGCGCGAAGATCGCCCTGGTGACCACAGTGGCGGTGCCGCTCGCCCTCGGCTTCGCCTCGCCGTTCAAGCCGGTCCACATCGTCCTGCTGGAGCTGTTCATGGACCTCGGGGCGTCGGTGGCCTTCGTCTCCGAACCCGCCGCGGCCGCGGTGATGCGCCACGCGCCCCGCGATCCCGCCGCCCGGTTCCTGGACCGCGTGCAGCTCTCGGCGATCGCCCTGGCCGCGGTGACCTTGACGGCGGCGACGCTGCCCGCCTACCTGCTCGTGCGCTCCTCTGTCGACGCCCAGGCGGCCGGCGGAGCGGCGGTGGCGGCCTGGCTGGCCGCGCACGCCGGGGTGGCCTGGGCCCTGCGCGCCTCTCCTCGCCTTGCGTTCCGCATCAACCCGGTCTTCCCCGCGTGGGCGCTCGTCGCGGTGGTCACGGCGCTGCTCATCGCGGTCACCCCCCTCGGCGCGGCGCTCTCGGTACCGACCCTCGGCGGCGTCGCCCTCGCCGTCACGGCGGCGGCGGCGGGCGCCGGGGCGCTGCTCGCCGCCGCCGGTCAACGCGTCCTGTCGCTGCCGACCCGCCTCTAGGCAAGGGATTCCCGTGCGTCCTCGAGCACCGCGCATCGTTCCGCGAAGCGCTGGGAGGCACTGGCTCCCGCCTGATCGCCCGCGGGGTCACGACCGGGTCACAACTCACGCCCCGACCGCGCATAGGTTCCCGCTCGCCCTCTTCTCTCCCTCTCCCAAGGAGCGTTATGCAGACGAAAAGGATCGCGGCGATCGCCGCGGCCTCGACCTCCCTCGGCCTCGTGTCGGTGGCCGTAGCCCAGATCACCGGCGGGGTGGACCACGCGCAGCCGCGCGTCGGCAGCCCGCGGAACCTGTTCGCCCGGGGCGCCGTCGCCACCCCGGTGGTGCACGGCACCGATGACCTCGAGAACCCCGCGGGCATCTTCCAGCGTTACGGCTACCTCGACGACGCGGCGAGCCAGGCCTCGGGCGTGCCCACGAAGACCGAGCCCGACCAGAACACCTACCTGGTGACGAAGAGGAGCCCCGGCGGCCCGACGCGGGGCTATGACTACGGGACCCACTTCCTCTTCCAGGGCCACGAGGTGTTCTCGGGCTCGCGCGCGTACCTGACGCGCATCAACCTCGACGTGACGGATCCGGACCACCGCATCACCCTCCTCAACCTCCCGGGGCCCGACGGGAACACGGGCCTGACCTCGATCGACGGCTCGACGTGGGATCCCTTCGCCAGCCGCCTGCTCTTCACCTCCGAGGCGGGTAGCAGGGGCGGCGTGGCCTCCCAGCCGCTGAAGTGGCGCGGCTCGGGGACGCCCCCGCCGCTCGTCCGCCTGGACGGCTCGCTGGGTCAGGGCGGATACGAGGGCGTCCAGATCGACAAGAAGGGCAACGTCTACATCGTCGAGGACGTGGGCGGCAAGACCGTCACCAACGACGGCAAGCCCACCCAGGTCAAGCAGCCCAACTCGTTCGTCTATCGCTTCGTCCCCGACACGCGTGACGACCTGGGCCACGGGAAGCTCCAGGCGCTCCAGGTCTCGGTGAACGGCAAGCCGATCACGTTCCACGACCCCGCCGTGGACGCCGCCGCCGCGCGCGACGACGCCCTCGGGGCGGCGATCGCCACGCTGCACTCCGGGCAGTCCCTCCCGGTCCAGTGGGTCACGATCCACGACACGGGCACGGACGGCACGGCGGCGTTCGACGCCAACGCGGCGGCCAAGAAGGCCGGGGCCACTCCGCTCAAGCGCCCCGAGAACGGCAAGTTCGTGCCGGGCTCGGACTTCAAGTCCTTCGTGCTCTCCGAGACGGGCGACACGAACACCGACGCGGGCAACTTCACCTACACCGAGGGGGGCCGGCCGCAGACAGCCGCGGCCCGCGCGGCGTGGGGCGCGCTGCTGCGCGTCGATCTCACCAAGGCGGGGTCGGACACGGGGACGATCAAGACCGTGGTGCTCGGCGACGCGGTCCACTCGTCGTTCGACAACGTCTCGTTCCTGGATTCGTCCACGGTCCTCGCGGCCGAGGACCGGGGCGACACGCTGCACCAGCAGCTCAACAAGCTCGACTCGCTCTGGTCCTTCGACCTGACGAAGTCGCTGAACACGATCAACGCCGACGGGCAGCGGGCCGAGGCCCAGGGGCGTGACCCGGCGGCCACGGCCGACGCGAACGACCACACGCTCGGGCGGACGAACCAGAACGACGGCGACAACGAGGTGACGGGGATCCACGTCTCCGACGGCTCGACGACCGCCGCCGGCCTGCTCGGGCGCAACGACCCGACGGCATCGCCCGACGTCCGGGGGTTCGTGACCCAGCAGCACGGCGCGAACATCACCTTCCAGCTCACCTACGGGCCGGTGAAGGCGAGCCGCGTGCGCCACAAGCGCCGCTAGGACGCATTCGCGCCGACGAGCGCAGCGCGCCGCGCCCGGGGACTCCCCGGGCGCGGCGCTCGTCGTTTCACCCCGCTTCACCGCACGCTCACATGCCGGGGTCGGCCCGCGCATAACGTCGCGAGCATGCGACGACTCCTGCTCTGCCTCGGCCTCCTGGCCGTCCTCATCACCCCGCCCGCCCTGGCCGCCGGCGGTCATCACCGCTCCCGTCAGAAGGGGCAGACCCTCGCCGTCATCGGCGACATCCCCTACGGCGACGCGCTCATCGCCGAGTTTCCCGCGGACATCCGCGAGATCAACGCCGATCCCGCCGTGCGCCGGGTGATCCACCTCGGCGACATCAAGAACGGCTCGAGCCGGTGTGACACCTCCTACTTCCGGGCCCGGCTCGCGGACTTCCAGAGCTTCGACGAGCCCCTCGTCTACACCCCGGGCGACAACGAGTGGACCGACTGCCACCGCGCCAGCAACGGCGGCTACGTCCCCACGGAGCGCCTCGACACGCTCCGTCGCCTGTTCTTCCCCCGCCCGGGGCGCACGCTCGCGCGCCGCGCCCGGGTCGACTTCCAGTCCGCCCGCTACCCCGAGAACGTCAAGTGGGAGCAGGCCGGCGTGGAGTTCGGGACGGTCCACGTGGTGGGTTCGAACGACGACCGCGACCCGTGGTTCACCGACCGCAAGGACGCCGCGGGCAACCCGGTGCCGGAGACCCCCGCCGAGCGCGGCCTCCAGGCGCGGGAGTACACGGCGCGCGAGGCCGCGACCCTCGAGTGGATCGACGCGGTGTTCGACGACGCCGAGCGCCGCGACGCCCCGGGCGTCGTGCTCGGGATGCAGGCCGACATGTGGGACTCCTCGGCGCCCGCGAGCGAGCTCGCCGCCTTCGATCCGATCAAGGCCGTCCTCGCCGACCGGGCCGCCCGCTTCGGCAAGCCCGTCCTCCTGCTCGAGGGCGACTCGCACAAGTTCCTCGTCGAGAAGCCTCCCGGCCAGCCCGCCAATGTCACCCGAATCGTCGTCCAGGGCTCGACGAACACCCCGCACGAGTGGCTCAAGCTCCACGTGAACCCACGGGACCCCGGCGTCTTCTCGTGCGAGAACGTGGTGTTCGGCACGCGCACGACCACGCCCTGCCCCGCGCCGCTGGCGCCCTGAGGCAGAGCCGCTGGATCCTGCGCGCGACGGGCCCCTCGGTCCCGTCGCGCGCAGTTGGGTAGCGGCGACGGCCCTAGGTCAGCCATGTCGCCAGCTCCTCGAGGGCGTCCGGGATGACGTAGTAGTAGGCCCACAGGCCCTGGCGCTCGGAGCTGACGATGCCGGCATCGCGCAGCACCTTGAGGTGATGAGAGACGGTGGGCTGGGAGAGATCGAAGAGCGGGACGAGCTCGCACACACAGACCTTCCCGGCGTGCTTGCGCAGGACGTCGACGAGTTCGAGGCGGACGGGTTCACCGAGCGCCTTGGCCACGCGGGCCATGCGCTCGGCCTCCCGGCGCTCGACGTCCGGGTAGACGACGGGCTCGCAGCACGGTTGGCCGGTGGGGCGCTTGGACTTGGGAGCGAGCTCCAGATCGACAGGCATCGATAAGAAACTATCGATTGAACCGACAGACGTCAATGCTTAGACTCCGGCGGTGCCCGACAGCCCCGCTGAGCGGCAGGCGGGTTTCCGCCGATGATCTCGCCGGGGCGGCTGATGACGCTCCGCACGCGCGTCGGGATTGGACAGTGAGCGCTCCACGCATCGGGATCAACGGCTTCGGCCGCATCGGCCGACTGGCTCTACGCGCCGCCTGGAACCGGCCGGGGCTGACCTTCGCCCACGTCAACGAGCTCAAGGGTGATGCGGCGACGTCAGCCCACCTACTGGTCTTCGACTCAGTGCACGGGCGCTGGCCTCACGAAGCACATGGCCGCGGCGACGCGCTCGACGTCGCCGGGCAGCGCATCACCTACTCTCGCGCCGGCGAGCCGGGGTCGGTGCCATGGGCCGAGCACGGCGTCGAGGTCGTGCTCGAGTGCTCGGGCCGATTCCGGACCATTGACGCCCTTGACGCCTACTTCCGGGCGGGGGTGCGCAAGGTGATCGTCGCGGCGCCGGTCAAGGACCCGCGGGCTCTGAACATCGTGGTCGGAGTGAACGACGATCGGTACGAGCCCGGGATCCACGATGTCCTGACGGCGGCCTCGTGCACCACGAACTGCCTCGCGCCGGTGGTCAAGGTCCTCCACGAGGGGATCGGCATCGCGCGCGGATCGATCACCACGCTGCACGACATGACCAACACGCAGACCATCGTCGATGCGCCGCACAACGATCTGCGCCGGGCGCGCTCGGCGTCCGTGTCGCTGATTCCGACCACCACGGGGTCGGCCACCGCGATCGGGCTGATCTTCCCCGCGCTGCAAGGCAAGCTCGACGGGCTGGCAGTGCGCGTCCCGCTGCTCAACGCCTCCTTGACGGACTGCGTGTTCGAGGTGGCCCGGACCACCACCGTCGGGGAGGTCAACGAGCTCCTCTCCGCCGCGGCCACCGGTCCACTGCAAGGAATCCTCGGCTACGAGGAGCGCCCGCTGGTCTCGGTCGACTACAAGGACGACCCACGGTCCTCGATCGTCGACGCCCTGTCGACGATGGTGACCGACGAAACCCAGGTCAAGGTGCTCGCCTGGTATGACAACGAGTGGGGCTACGCGAACCGGCTGGTGGAGCTCGCCCAGCTGGTCGCCGCCAGCCTGCCCCGTCAGGTCGGGGTGTAGTGACGGCCGTGGCGACCCACGGCCGGCGGGGAGATCTGCGCAACTACGCGCTCGTCACCGGCGCCTACTGGGCCGACACGATCGCCGACGGGGCCAGCCGGATGCTCGTGCTCTTCTACTTCTACGAGCGCGGCTACAGCCCGTTCAAGGTGGCCTCGCTGTTCCTCTTCTACGAGGTCTTCGGAATCGTCACCAACCTCGTCGGGGGTTGGCTCGCGGCGCGCCTGGGGTTGCGTACGACACTGCTCGCGGGCCTCGCCGTTCAGCTCCTCGCCCTGGGCATGCTCGCGCTCGTACCCGCCTCCTGGCTGGTCGTCGCCTACGTCATGGTCGCGCAGGCGCTCTCGGGGATCGCCAAGGACCTCACGAAGATGAGCTCCAAGAGCGCGGTGAAGCTCGTCGTCCCCGCGGACTCTCCCGGGTCGCTCTACAAGTGGGTCGCGATCCTCACCGGCTCGAAGAACGCTCTCAAGGGGGTCGGATTCTTCCTCGGCGGCCTGCTCCTGACCCTTGTCGGCTTCCAGCCCGCGCTGCTCGTCCTCGGCGCGTTGGTGCTGATCGCGCTGCTCGTAGTGCTGGGGTTGATGCGTGGCGAGCTCGGTCGGCCCGATCGCAAGGCGAAGTTCAGCCAGATGTTCTCCAACAGCCGCGCGGTGAACCTCCTCGCCAGCGCCCGGATCTTCCTGTTCGCGTCGCGTGACGTCTGGTTCGTCGTCGGCCTGCCGGTGTACCTCTACGACGAGCTGGGCTGGGACTTCTGGCAGGTCGGGACGTTCCTCGCCGTCTGGGTCATCGGCTACGGAAGCGTCCAGGCGTTAGCACCGCGATTCGTTCGGCATCGCGCGGACGAGCAGGACACCGAACCTGACGGGAGCACAGCCGCACGCCTGGCGTTCGCCCTCGCCGCGTTTCCCGCGGGTATCGCCCTCGCACTGAGCGCGGACGTCGACCCGACGATCGTCGTGGTCGGCGGGCTCATCGTCTTCGGAGTCATCTTCGCCATGAACTCCGCCGTGCACTCCTACCTGATCCTGGCCTACGCCGATGGCGACAAGGTCGCCATGAACGTCGGCTTCTACTACATGGCCAACGCCGGAGGCCGTCTCGCCGGCACCGTGCTATCGGGACTGCTCTACCAGTGGCAGGGGCTCCCGGCATGCCTCTGGGCATCGGTCGTCTTCGTGCTCGCGGCCGGCCTCCTATCCCGGCTGCTCCCAAGCAGAAGTCCGCGACATCAGCAAGACCTCGGGCGCGCAGCGGGGTCGAGAACCTCGTCCGCATAGCCCTCCGGCTGCGGCGACGGGCTCGAAGCCCGGCGTCGTGGGCGTCTTGACGCTCGCGCATACCGACCGCACACCGAACCGTTCACAGCCTGGGACCCGGGTCGTAACAAGTCCGGGTCCCGGCGCGTCGAGGATGGGCGCGTCGTCAACCAAGGCTCCCGGAAGTGGTCCGGCGGCCGTCCCCCTTCCGGAGGTTTCCCCCTTGTCCCTGCTCCCCCGCGGCCGCCGCGTGCGCCGCCTCCTGCCGCTCGGCGCCCTCGTGGCGCTCGCCGCCTCGCTGGCGCCGGTCGCCTTCGCCGCCGACCCGGTACCGGACCCCATCCGCGTCAAGTGCTCCGGCAAGACCCTGCCGGTGAAGGGCGACACCGCGCAGGTGAACTACCGCTTCTCCTGCCGCGGCGGTGACGTCAAGTCGTTCGCGGTCGTCGCGGCCGACTCCGTCATCGGCTTCGAGGCCAACGCCGACGTCTTCGTCCGCAACACCACCGCGCCGTCCACGACCGACTCGGCCGGATGCGAGGGTGAGTCCCCGTCGCGCGGCTTCCACTGCAAGGGCGTCGTCACCCACCGCAACACGGTGAGCGGCTTCTACGAGCCCGACGCGGCGCCCTGCTCGGCCAAGGGCCGCTGGCAGCCGAAGGTCGCCGTCGTCGCCGTCGCCGCCGACGGGACCGTCTCCGGTCCCTTCGGCATGGGCGGCCCGGGCAAGTGCAAGCCCGCCCGATCCACCAAGCGTCGCTGATCCAGACCCAGACCTCCAGAAGGAGCCATTCCCGTGAAGCACAGTTCCCGCACTCTCCTCGCTGCCGTGACGGCGGCCGCCGTGGCCGCCGTCCCGGCGGCCGCGGAGGCCAGGCCGGTCATCACCCTGAGCGGCTCGACTTCGATCGCGCCGTTGGCGGCCAAGCTCATCCGCACGTATCTCCGCCAGGGGCACAAGGTGAAGTTCTCCCTGCTCCAGGGCGGCTCGGACATCGGCGTCGCTGACGTCGCGCGCGGTCGCGTGTCGATCGGCAATTCGTCCCGCGACCCGAAGCCGACCGATCCCGGCGGTCTCGTGTTCAACCCGATCGCGAAGGACGCGATCTGCCTCATCACGAACAGGGCCAACCGGCTCCCCTCGCTGTCGCAGGCGGGCGTCCAGGCCCTGTTCTCGGGCAGGGTCCGGAGCTGGAGCCAGGTCCCGGGCGCGACGGTCTCGGGCACCGTGGGGCTTAACATCCGCACCGCGGCGTCGGGCACCCAGGACGCGTTCCAGAAGATCTTCCAGAACCCGGCCACGATCTCCTCGACCGCGGCCGCGCGGGCCTCGAACGGCCTCGTCCAGCAGTCCGTCCAGCGGAACAAGCGCGCCATCGGCTACGTGTCGCTGGCCTTCACCGCCGGGACGCACCCGGTGTCCTACAAGGGCGTGGCGTGCAACCTGCGCAACGCGAAGTCCGGCCAGTACGGCGGCGTGCGGACCTTCTACATGGTCACGCGCGGCCGGCCCAAGGGCGCCACGCGGGACTTCATCCGCTTCATCACCCGCAACCCGGCGGCCAAGCGGGTCACCGCCACGGAGTACGTCCCGCTCTCCTAGTGCGTCTCCCCGCCCTCCCTGGGGGCGGGGCCGTCGCCGCGGAACGGCGCGCCGAGCTCGGGCTCGGCGCGCTGTCCACGACGGTCCTGGTCCTCATAGTCCTGATGATCGCGTTCGTCTTCGACAAGGCGTGGCCGTCGTTCGCCCACAACGGGCTGGCGTGGTTCGGCTCGGGCGGGCCCGGGGTCGACCAGCAGCTCACGGACCTCTCGAACTCGGGGGTCGGCCCTCGCGCGGACTACACGATCCGCGCCTTCCCCCTGCTCTACGCGACGGCGCTGAGCACCGCGGTGGCCGTGATCCTCGGCCTGGTGCTCGCGGTGCTCACGGCGATCTTCATCACCGAGTTCGCCCCCGAGCGCCTGCGGCGGGTGCTCGAGCCCGTCGTGCGCCTCCTCGCGGCGGTGCCCTCGGTGATCTACGGGCTGATCGGGATCCTCGTGCTCGTCCCGTTCGTGGCGGACAGCTTCATCACCCAGCAGACGCAGGACTCCGTCAACCAGGTCGTCGGCTCCCTGGACGGCGCCTCCCTCGGCCTGGCCTCGCTCATCCTCACGATCATGATCACGCCGATCATGATCGCGATCATCGTCAACGCCCTGCGCGCGGTGCCCAGCTCCTGGGTCGAGGGAGCGGCGGCGCTCGGCGTGAACCGGTGGCGGCGCACGTGGACGATCTCCGTCCGCGTGGCGCGTCCGGCGATCATCGCCGCCGCGGTGCTCGCCACCGCCCGGGCGCTGGGCGAGGCGATCATGCTCTCGATGGTCTCGGGCACCCAGCCCTTCTCGCCGAACCCTCTCGACGGCTTCCTGTTCTTCCTGGAGCCGGCGCGTCCCCTCGCGGCCACGATCGTCGACAACGGGGAGGCGGTCTCCGGCTTCACCACCGCCCCCTTCGGGCGGACGATCTACGCCTTCGCGGCCGTGCTGCTCGTCTCGAGCGTGCTGCTCTCGCTCGGGGGCTTCGTGGCCAAGCAGCCCCTGCGCAAGTACGGGATGCGCCCGTGAGCGTCGCGACGCGGACCTACCCGCAGGCTCCGCCGGCGCTCGCGCCCCAGCCGGTGCGGGCCGAGGAGCGCTCGTCCTCCTGGCCGCTCGTCGACCGGATCGCGATGCGCGCGTGCTGGGCGGCGGGCCTCCTGCTCTGCGTGGTGGCCGCCGGGATCCTCGTCGTCATGCTGATCAAGGGTCTGGAGTTCCTGCGGCCCCACCTGCTCGTCGAGCGCCCGCAGGTCGACCTGAACCAGGCCAAGAGCGGAGGCTTCCTCGACCCGCTCATCGGGTCCCTGCTGCTCACGGTGATCGGCGTCCTCGTCGCCCTGCCGATCGGGGTGGGGACCGCGGTCTGGCTGACGGAGTACGGCCGCCCCGCGGGGCTCGCGCGCGCCGTGGAGTCCGGGGTGGAGGTCGTGGCGGGCACGCCGTCGATCGTCCTGGCGATCTTCGGGCTCGTGGTCTTCCAGGAGGGGATCTTCGGCTTTTTGTCGTTCAGCGCCCAGGGCAACGCGGTGTTCGGTCGCTCCTTTCTGACCGCCGGGGTGATGATGGCCTTCATCGCGCTGCCCCTCGTGGTCACCGCGACCCGGGCGGCCCTGCAGTCGATCCCCGGCCACGTCCGGGAGGCCTCCTACGCGCTGGGCAAGACCAAGGCGGCGACGATCCGCCGGGTCCTGCTGCCCGGCTCGCGCTCGGGCATCGCGGCCGGCGCGACCCTCGGAATGGGGCGGATCGCCGGCGACACCGCCATCGTCTTCATCCTCCTCGGGTCCTCCTCCCAGCTCACGGGGCAGGGCTCGGTCCCGCTGCTGAAGACCCTGCGCGGCACGGGCTCGACCCTGACGTCCTACGTCTACAACAACTCCCCCGCCGGCGAGGGCAACGCCCCGGGCAAGGCCTACGCGGCCGCGTTCGTGCTGCTGATCATCGTCATCGGGCTGAACTTCGTCATCGACCTCATCTCGGGGCGCAAGGAGACCGCACGATGGACCCGCTGACCGCCCCGCCCCCGCCCGTCCGCCGGATCGATCCCGAGCGCCCGACGGAGGTCCTCGAACCCACCCCGATCCCGCGGGAGGGGGCGTTCCTGCGCCCGCCGGCGGCCGAGATCCGCGAGCGCATGCGCACGGAGCGGCTCTCCATCGCCTACGGGACGAAGGTCGCCGTCAACACGGTCGACCTGCCCATCCGCCAGGGCGAGGTGCTCGCGCTCATCGGACCTTCGGGCTGCGGGAAGACGACGCTGCTGCGTTCGCTGAACCGCCTTACCGAGCTCACCGCGGGCACCGCCCGCTCGGGGCGGATCGTCCTCGACGACCAGGACGTCGACGAGCTCGAGGTCACCGACCTGCGCCGCCGGGTCGGCATGGTCTTCCAGCAGCCCAACCCGTTTCCCATGAGCATCTGGGACAACATCGCGTACCCGTTGCGCGACGGGGGACGGCGGGTCAACCGCAGTGATGTCGAGCCCCAGGTCCGGGGCGCCCTGGAGCGCGCCGGCCTGTGGGACGAGGTGCGCGACGACCTCCTCCGTCCTGCCCTGCGGCTCTCGGGTGGTCAGCAGCAGCGGCTGTGCATCGCCCGCTCGCTCGCCGTGCGCCCGGACGTGCTTCTGCTCGACGAGCCCTGCTCGGCGCTCGACCCGCGCTCGACCTCGATCATCGAGGAGCTGGTGATCGGCCTGCGCGCGGAGATCGCGGTGGTCATCGTCACCCACAACCTCCAGCAGGCGCGCCGCGTGGCCGACCGGGTCGCCTTCATGTACCTCGGGGAGCTCGTGGAGTACGGCGCGGCCGATCAGGTCTTCGAGCAGCCTCGGGCCCGGCGGACCCAGGAGTACGTCGCGGGAGCGTTCGGGTGAGCTCGGCGCGCGCGGCGGGGGCGGCGGCGCTGCTCGTCCTGAGCCTGTCGGCCTGCGAGTCGACCCAGGACAAGAGCGCGCGGCTCAAGGCCCAGGGGGCCAAGGTGTTCAAGGAGGCGAAGGGCGTCTCCATCTCGCGCCGGGCCCGGGGGGTGACGATCGTGAAGCGCGCCGTGATCACCGACCCCAATGGCACGGCCGTCGCGCTCGTGCTGCGCAACACGGGCCGGTTGCCGCTGCCCGCGGCGCCCATCACCATCGACGTGCGTAGTGCGCGAGAGAAGTCGCTGTTCAAGAACGACGGCCCCGGGCTCGAGCCGTCCCTGACCTCGGTGGGCAGCCTCGCCCCCGGGCAGGAGACCTTGTGGGTCAACGACCAGGTGACGCCCGCGGGCCGGGCGCGGACCGTCAAGGCCGAGGTCGGGGCCCCGAAGGCCGCGAAGGGGATCTCCGGCGCGCTGCCCGAGATCGCGCTCGAGGACGTCAGGATCCGGCAGGACCCGTCGAGCGGGACGGAGGTCGTCGGCTTCGCGCGGCTCAAGGCGGGCGTCGAGCAGAAGAGCCTCATCGTCTCCTGCATCGGGCGCAAGGGCGGCCGCATCGTCGCCGCCGGCCGTGCGGAGATCCCCCTGCTCACGGCCAAGAAGCACCGGCCGTTCCACATCTTCCCCATCGGCCCGCTCAAGGGCGCCCAGCTCTCCGTCTCCGCCCCCCCGACCGTTCTGTAAGAGGAGTCCCGTGTCCACCTTCGCCCCCGACCAGCAGGCCGCCTGCGCTACGTGCGCCGCCCCGCTCGCCGACGACCAGCGCTACTGCCTGGCCTGTGGCTCGCGCACCATCGAGCCGCATATCCCGCCGCCCCGGGCGACGCCGCCGACTCCGCCGCCCGACGCGCCCACCGCCGCCCCCGCCGAGCGGGACCCGACCCCGCTGCTCGCCCTGGGCGTGCTCGGGGCGCTCGCCCTCGTCCTCGTGGTCGGGGTGCTCATCGGCCGCGGGGGCGACCACGGCACCCCGCAGGCGGCCGCGCCGCAGATCGTCACCGTGGGCGGCGGGGCCGCGAGCGGGGCCGCGTCCGGCGGCTCCTCGTCGAACGCATCGAACACCGGCGGCGCGGTCAAGTCCGAGTGGCCGGACAAGAACGGATGGACCGTCGAGCTCGGCACCGTGAGCAAGAGCGGCGCGACGGCGGCGTCGGTGGGCAAGGCCAAGGCGGACGCCACGGGCAAGGGCGCCAAGGATGTGGGCGTCCTGGACTCCGACAAGTACGGCTCCCTGCCCGGCGGCGACTACGTGGTCTACTCGGGGGTCTACGGCTCGAAGGCCAAGGCGTCGGCCGCCCTGAAGAAGCTCAAGGGCAAGTTCCCGGACGCCACGGTGGTGAAGGTGAGCGCCGGCGGCGGCGCCGGCGCCGGCGCCGGCGCCGGCGCCGGCGGCGGAGGGGGTGGCGGCGGGGGCGGCAACGCGGCGCCGGCGGACGTCGCGCCCCCGGGGACCAAGGCGGTGAGCGGCGCGGCCGCCAAGAAGGCCGTCCAGGATCTCAACCAGTCGGGGGCGGCCTACGAGAAGACCCAGAAGAAGCCCAAGACCATCGCGCTGCCGGGCAAGCCCCCGCCCCCCGACCACAAGGCCGCGGGCGCTGGCGGGAAGGCGCAGACGTTCGGATGAGGGTCCCCCGGCTCCCCTCCCGCGGCACCACCGTCGCCGCGCCCCCTCCCGATCGCGGGGACCTGCCCGGCGGCCCTCCGCCGGAGCTTCTGGAGCGCCGGCGGGAGCTCGCCATGCGCTTCTCCGAGCTCCACTGGGACCTCGGCGGGCTCGCCTACGAGATGGCCCGGCGGGCCTCGTACCGCCTCGAGCTGCTCAACCGGCGCGCGGCCGAGCTCCAGGAGGTCGACGCCGAGCTCGGCGAGCTCGACCGGCTGCTGCGCCTCGGGGACGCGGGCGCCGCGGGGACGTGCACGGCGTGCGGCGCCCCCCACTCGCGCGACGCCGTCTTCTGCTGGTCGTGCGGGACCGCCCTGCGCGGGACGGTGCCGTCGGTCCAGACCAACGGCGCCGGGGGTGCGACGCGATGAGGGCCCTCGCCGCGGCCGACGCGCGGCTGCGCGGCTCCTTCCGCGCGCTCGGGCTGAGCCTGGGCCGCCTCGGGCGACCGCGCCGGCGACCGCCCCCGGCGTCGCTCGGGGCGGTCGCCGTGACCGTCCTCGCGTCGGGGATCCTCATCGGCGTCGGGATCGGCCCGCTCGCCCTCGGTGTGAGCTCGGCGGCGCGACAGCTGCTCGTGCTCGTCACGGGCGGCGCCGCCGCGCCCGCGCGGCACGACAACGCCGCCTCCTCCCCGCCGGCCGGGGGCGGGCTGGCGCCGCCCTCGGGTCAGGCCGACCTCGGCGGCGGCGGCGGCGGCGGGGGCGGCGGCGCACGGGCGCCGGCACCCGGACGGGCCGCGCCCTCCCCGGCGCCCGCCGGCCCGACTCCCACGCGCCCCGGGACCGAGCACACCACTCCCGCGTCTCCCCCCCGGCCCGCGCCCCCGGGCACTCCGACGACGCCTCCCGCACCTCCGGTCACCATCGCCCTCACCGGCCGCGTGGCCCACGTGAACCCGCTGAACGGCGCCCTCGCTCTCAGCGGGCGGCACGGTGACCTGAAGTCGCTGCACCTCTCCGCAGGTCCGAAGCCCGGCCAGCGGCTCGAGGTCCAGGCCCGGCACCTGCTCAACGACACCTACGCCGTCGACGATCCCCTCCCCCGCGCGACCGATGACCCATCTCCTGTCGACCTCACGGGCACCGTGACGTTCGTCGACGTGCCCCACTCCTTCTACGTCATCTCGGCGCCCGGCGTCTCGGTGGCGATCGGGGTGGGGGAGACGGCGCCGCCGCCGGCGCCCGCGCCCGCGTCGCCCTTCGCCCGCCGGCTCGCGTCCAGGGCCGCGCGGCGCGCCGCCGTCATCCCGCCCCTCATACCCCTCCCGCCGATCACGCCGCCGCCCGTCATCCCACCCCTCATACCCGTCCCGCCGATCACGCCGCCGCCCGTCCTGCCGCTCCCGCCCATCGTGACGCCGCCGCCGGCCGACCTCCCACCCCCACTGCCCGCGGTGGGCGACCGCCTCGCGGTCACCACCGACGTCGTCGCCCGCGCCGAGCCCGGCGCGCCCCCATGGCTGCGTGAGCACGCCCGGGCGCCCGCGGGCGGCGGCCGGAACGATGTTCTCGACGCGGCCGGCATCGTGCTCGCGCTGGACCCGCGGCAGCGGACGCTCGTCCTCTCGGGCGACGACGCGCACGAGACCACCGCGGTCCTGCCGGTCGCCGTTCCCCCCGACCTCCCGCTCAAGGGCGTGGTCGCCCAGGAGTCCGTGGTCGCCCACGTCCGGCCCGACGGCCATGGCGCCTTCACGTTGACGGGGATCGCCGCCGACACGGGCCCCGACACCGCCGACGACCCCACCAGCGCGCTCGGCGACTTCTCCCCCTTCGCCGCCGCGCTCCGCGCGAGCGTCAGCGCGGAACGAGGGCGATCGCCGTCGGGACCGGCCGGCCGGGGACGATCGGGGTCCCGTCGCCCTCGCGCGGCGAGTTGGCCAGGGCTCCGCCGCAGACCAGGGACGTCGAGCCGCCCCCGTCGAGGTTGAGGGCCGAGACCGCCCCGCGCGCCGCGAGGGCCTCCGCGAGCTCGGCCAGGGTCAGACCGGCCTCCCCCCGCGCCCGCCCGTCGCACGCCACGAGCATGACGCGCCCCTCACCGTCCAGCGCGATCGCCGCGCGCGGATGGCGCTCGGCGGTGATGTCCGAGTCGAACTGTGCGGCCCCGGCGGAGAAGCCCTCGGGGTCATCGCCCTCGCGCACCACGGGCACGCCGCCGGCGACGAGCAGCGGGCCGGCCTGCAGGAGGTCTCCGCGCGGCTCGGGCGCGAGCTCGTCGCGGCGCGCGAGGGAGACCCGGCCCCGCTCGACGTGGAGGCAGGAACGCTCGGCGTGCCACGGAGAGAGGAAGGGGACGAAGCGCCGGACCATGCCGCGGGTGCGCAGTTCGCCGAGCGGCAGGGCGGCAGGGCGGGTGAAGAAGCCGCCGACGATCGCGTCCCCGATCCCCTGGCCCGCGCACCAGGCCGCCAGCGGCGCGGGACGCCGCAGGCGCGCGACGCGGACCGACACGCCGGCGAGGGAGTGCGCGGCAAGGTGCAGCGAGGTCTCGGAACCGTCGGCGAGCCGCAGACGCTCCGTGACCAGCCCCTCGGGACGGACGCGCCGTGGCGCGAGCATCGCCATGGGTCCATGGTCGACGCCCAGCGCCCGCCCAGGGTTGCCGTTTCGTGAACATTGCAGCACTTTCACGGGCCCGTGACATGCTCATGACCCCGGACGCGGAAGCTCGTCCACCATGGCGACCACCCCCGCGCTGGTCCCGGCGCTCCCGTCCCTGGCGCCGCGCCCCCTCGCCGGCCGGCTCGGGCTCGACCTGCCGCCGGACTGGTGGCCGACGCGCTCGGGCGTCAAGGCGTGGGAGGCGGCCGGCTTCGGCTGGCTGCAGGTCCACGCTCCGCCCGTCGAGGTCCTGTGCGACTGGCGCGCGGCCGCCTGCCACGCCACCGCGCTGCGCCAGACGCTGGCGACCACCCCGCTCGAGCTCGCCCTCCACGCGCCGCGCGGGCTGCGCCCCAGCGGCCGCGCCGCCGTCCGTGAGCTCGCCGCGCTGCTGGACTACGCGAGCGAGCTCGGCGCCGGCCTCGTGGTCTGCCACGCGCTTGATCTGCCGGCGGGCTCCCCCCGCGATCTTCTCGCCGCCGAGGAGGTGGTCCTCGCCGTGGCCGTCCGCCGCGCGGAGGAGCTCGGGATCACCCTCGCGCTGGAGAACCTCGCCCCCGCGTGGCCCGGCCGCCCCCGCGTCGCCCACGACCTCACGGCCGTCCATGCCCTCGTCCAGCGGCGCGCCTCGGCCCGGCTGCGGCTCTGCCTGGACGTGGCCCACGCCCACCTCGCCGCCGACACGGCGCACATCCCCCTCGCGGACCTCCTCGCGCCAGTCCTCGACGAGGTCGTCCTCTTCCACCTCCACGACAACCTCGGCGCGCGGCGGGGCGGGCCGGAGCCGCCGGGACTCCCACCGCTCCGGCTCGACCTCCACCTCCCGCCCGGGGCGGGCACGCTTCCCTGGGCCGAGATCCGCGGCCTGCTGGCCCCGCACCGGGCTCCGCTCGTCGTCGAGGCCGGCCCGCCGAACCGCCCCGCGCCGCTCGCCCTCGCCACCGTGGCGTCCGAGCTCCTGCTCCGGGCGCGGTGAGTTCACAGACGTTTCACCCGCCCCCACCCGCCGAGGGACAGGGTCCGCAGACGATGGAGGCCGCCACCCCGCCCGCCGTCCTGCGCGCCGGGCCCGTCGAGGTCCGCCCGGACGAGCTGCTCGCCCTCGCGCGCGGGCGCGCGCTCACCCTGTCGGTCCAGGAGTTCCGGCTGCTCACCGTGCTGGCGGCGGCGAAGGACCGCGTGGTCACCCGCGACGAGCTCTACCGGGCCGTGTGGGGCGGGCCGCTGCGCCCGGGCGACCGGTCCGTCGACGTCTACGTCCGCAAGCTCCGCGTGAAGCTCGCCGACGCCCTCCCGGGCTTCGACTGCATCCACACGCACGTCGGCTTCGGATACCGGTTCCATCCCGAGCGTTCACGGCTCTTTCACAAGACGGCCACATCGCGGTAACAGACTCGGGCCTCCTGCCTGAGAACTTCCTCATCATGAACACCACGACACGACGCATGCTCGCCCTGGCCGCGTCCGGCACCCTGGCGCTCGGCGCCGCGGCCTGCGGCTCGAGCAGCGGCACCGACAAGGGCGGTGGCGGCGGTGGCGGCGCCGCCGCGGCCACGGTCAACGGCGCCGGCTCCACCTTCGCGGCGCCCATCTACCAGCAGTTCGGGGCCACGCTGAAGGACCAGGGCCTCACCGTCAACTACCAGGGCGTCGGCTCGGGCGACGGCGTCGCTGAGCTCACGCAGGGCACCGTTGACTTCGCGGGCTCCGATCCGCCGATGAAGGACGAGGAGATCGCCGCGGCCAAGAAGAAGGGCACGCCGGTCCACATCCCCGTGGCGTTCGGCGCGATCACCATGTCCTACAACCTCTCCGGCGTGAAGGCCGGGCTCAAGCTCGACGGCCCCACGATCGCCAATATGTTCCTCGGCAAGATCAAGAAGTGGAACGACCCGGCGATCACGAAGCTCAACCCGGGCGTGAAGCTCCCGTCCACGGACATCAAGATCATCCACCGCTCCGACGAGTCGGGGACCACGAAGGGCTTCACGACCTTCCTCACCGCCGTCTCGCCCTCCTGGGCCAAGCAGGTCGGGGCCGACAAGACCGTCAAGTGGCCCACGGGCACGGGCGCCAGCGGCAACAGCGGCGTCGCCGCCGCGGTCAAGCAGACCGACGGCGGGTTGGGCTACGTCGAGCAGGCCTTCGCCCTGCAGAACAAGTTCACCACGGCCGAGGTGAAGAACAAGGCCGGCAAGTACGTCGCGCCGACACTGGCCTCCACCTCGGCGGCAGGCCAGGGCCTGACGATCCCGAGCGACCTGCGCTTCACGGTGTCGGACCCGGCCTCGCCCGCCGCCTATCCCATCACATCGCAGACCTTCCTCATCGCGTACGAGGACATGTGCAAGGCCGGCGTGAAGAAGGCGGCGGCGCAGGGCGTCGTGAAGCTCATGAGCTACACGCTCGGTGAGGGCCAGAACGTCCTGAGCAAGCTCGAGTACGCGAAGCTGCCCGCCCCCGTCCTGGCCAAGGCCAAGGCCCAGCTCGCGAAGTTCACCTGCGACGGGAAGCCGCTCAAGGCCGGCTGAGAGCCGGCCCCGCCCGCCCACGTGGAGGCAGCCACCCTCAGCGCCCCCGGCGGCGGCCGCTCGCTTGACGAGCGGTCGCCGTCGGCGCGGCGCATGGACCCCGCCTTCAAGGCCGTGCTCACCGTCCTGGCGGCGGGGATCCTCGCGCTCATCGTGTTCTTCTTCGTGCTGCTGGCCTACCAGTCGCGCACGGTCTTCCAGAGCCAGGGCGTCCTCGGCTTCGCCTTCGGCAACGACTGGGACGCGCAGCACCAGATCTACCGGGCCCTCCCGCTCCTGGTGGGCTCGCTCATCACGGCGGCGCTCGCACTGGCGATCGGGGTGCCCGTCGCCGTCGCCACCGCCCTGTACCTCACCGAGCTCGCCTCGCGCCGGCTGCGCACCCCGCTCACGATCGCCGTCGAGCTCCTCGCCGCCGTTCCCTCGGTCGTCTACGGGCTGTGGGGCGTGTTCGTCCTCATTCCCAAGCTCGGCCCGGTCGAGAAGTGGTTCTCGAGCACCTTCTCCTTCGTGCCGTTCATCGGGGGAGGGACGGTGGGGCCCTACAACTACTTCATCGCCGGCCTCCTGCTGGCGATCATGATCCTCCCGATCGTCTCCGCGATCTCGCGCGAGGTCATGTCCACCGTGCCCAGCGAGCACAAGGAGGCCGCGTTCGCGCTCGGCGCCACCCGGTGGGAGATGATCCGCATGGCCGTGCTGCCGTACTCGCGCGCGGGGATCACCGGGGCGGCGATGCTCGGCCTCGGCCGGGCGATCGGCGAGACCATCGCGGTGAAACTGGTGATCGGCAACGCCCCGTCGATCGGCAAGCACCTCTTCGAGCCGGGCTACACGCTCGCGGCGGTGATCGCCAACGAGTTCGGGGAGGCGTTCGCCACGCCGATCCACCGCTCCGCGCTCATCGCCGCCGGCCTCCTGCTCTTCGTGGTCACGCTCGTCGTCAACGCGGCGGCGCGGGCGTTCGTCCGCCGCTCCCAGACGACCCGGGTCCCGGGCGGCTCGGTCACCGTGGGAGCGTCCGCGTGACCGCGCTGGCGGCGCCGACCCTCCCGCCGGTGTCTCCCCGCCGGCAGCGGACCGATCGCATCATGCGCGGCGTCCTGGGCGCCGGGCTGGTCATCGCCCTCATTCCGCTCTTCTTCGTCCTCTACTACGTGCTCAAGCGCGGCCTCGGGGCCTTGAGCGTGGAGTTCTTCACGAAGGACCCGACGGGGGCGTTCATCGGTGACCAGGGAGGCATCCGGAGCGCCATCTTCGGGACCTTCGAGATCATCGGGCTCGCGACGATCATCACCGTCCCGGTGGGGATCGGCGTCGCGCTCTACCTCGTGGAGTATGGGCGCGGCTCGCGCTTCGCGTCCGTGGTCCGCTACTTCGTGGACGTCCTGACCGGCGTGCCCTCCGTGGTCTTCGGCCTCTTCGTCTACATGGCGCTCGTGGTGACCGGGGTGGGCGGCGGATTCGCCGGCTGGAAGGGGTCGCTGGCCGTGGGACTGCTCATGCTCCCGGTGATCGTCCGCTCCGCGGAGGTGGTGCTGCTGCTCGTCCCCGACTCGCTGCGCGAGGCCGCGCTGGCGCTCGGTGCCCCTCGCTGGAAGGTCGTCCTGTCGGTGGTGCTCCCGAGTGCGGTCCCCGGCCTGGTCACCGGCTCGCTGCTCGCGGTGGCCCGCGGGGCGGGGGAGACCGCTCCGCTGCTGTTCACCGCGCGGATCGTGTTCGGCACCAACTTCGACCTCTCCCAGCAGATGGGCTCGCTGCCGGCGCTGATCTACAACGATGTCACGACGTCGAACGACGCCCTCGTGCAGCGCGCCTGGGGCACGGCGCTTACGCTGATCGCCCTTATCCTCATCCTGACCCTGATCGCGCGCCTCGTGGCGCGGAGGAGCCGCATCGCATGAGCATCTTCTCGCGCTCCGAAGGGGCGCCCAAGACGACCCGCACCCCGGAGGACACCCAGCCGAGCCCGAAGGCGGAGACCCCGCGCCCGGACGGGAGCCCGGCGGCCGGCGCGCCCGGCGAGCGGAAGACGACCGGGCCGCGGGTCGCGCTCAAGCGCCTCGACGCGTTCTACGGGGAGACGAAGGCGGTCAAGGACGTGGAGCTCACCTTCGAGCCCAACACGGTCACCGCGCTCATCGGTCCATCGGGCTGCGGCAAGTCGACGCTCGTGCGGTGCATCAACCGCATGCACGAGGAGATCCCGCACGCCCGCGCCGAGGGCGAGGTGCTACTCGAGGACAGGGACCTCTACGGAGACGACGTCGACGTCGTCGCCGTGCGCCGCGCCGTCGGGATGGTCTTCCAGAAGCCCAACCCGTTTCCCACGATGTCGATCTTCGACAACGTCGCCGCGGGTATGCGGCTCACCGGCGGCCGGGGGCACGACCTGCGCCAGCGGGTGGAGCGCTCCCTGCGCGGCGCGGGCCTGTGGGAGGAGGTCAAGGACCGCCTCGACACGCCGGGCATGGGGCTCTCGGGTGGGCAGCAGCAGCGGCTGTGCATCGCGCGCACGGTCGCGGTGGAGCCCCAGGTGATCCTCATGGACGAGCCCTGCTCCGCGCTCGACCCGATCGCCACGCTGAAGATCGAGGAGCTCATCGAGGAGCTCAAGACGCGCTACACCATCATCATCGTCACGCACAACATGCAGCAGGCGGCCCGGGTGGCCGACACCACCGCGTTCATGCTCTCGGGCGAGCTCGTCGAGCACGCGCCGACGGACACGATCTTCACGAACCCCTCCGACGAGCGCACCGAGCAGTACGTCACGGGCAAGTTCGGCTGACATGGCCGACCACCGGCGGGCCTTCCACGATGAGCTGAACCGCCTCGAGGAGCAGTCGCTCGGGGGGCTGGACCTCGTGATGAGCACCCTCGACCGCACGCTGGAGGCCCTGATCCAGCGCGACGTGGAGCTCGCGGCGCTGGTGGTGGCCGACGACGACCGCATCGACGGCCGCTACCTCGAGGTCCACCAGTCGATCCTCTCCCTGCTGGCCACCCAGGCGCCGGTCGCCTCGGACCTGCGCGTCGTCGCCGCCCTGCTCCACGTGATCCACCACATCGAGCGGATGGGCGACCAGTGCGTGAACATCGCGAAGGTCATCCCCCTCGACGGCTACGAGGCCCCCTCGGACCCGGAGATCATCGCGACGATCGAGCGCATGGGGCGCCAGGTCGGGTCCCTGGTGGGGCAGTCTCGGCGCGCGTTCGCCGAGCGCGACGTGGCGCTGGCGGTCGACCTCACACGGCAGGACGACGAGGTCGACCGGGCGAACAAGGCCGTGTTTCGGCGCGCGCTGGACATCGGGGACGACCCCGACGTGCGGGAGTGGGCGATGCACATGATCCTGGTCGCGCGCGCCCTGGAGCGCATCGGCGACAACGCGGTGGACGTGGGCGAGCAGGCCGCCTTCGTGGCCACGGGGCTCTTCCGCGAGTTCGACGACGCCTCGCGGGTCGGGGTCGCTCCCCTGGAATCCCGCACGTAGCATGTGAACGACCCGTGATCAGGGGGCGGTGGGGGTGTCACCGCACCCGGATCCGGACGTATGCTGCGCGAACGATGGTTTCCAGCGGCATGAACGGACGGCAGGACGAGCGGGGCGGGCCCCGCCTCGCGGCGGTGGACACCGACCGGGCCTTCGTGGCCGTGCTGGCCAAGCGGCTCGAGGCCGTGGGCTGGGAGCACCGCGTGCTCGCCACCGGCCCGCGCTACGAGGACCTCGTGTCCATGCGCCTCTCGGCCTTCGTGCTCGACCTCAGCGTGCTCGGGCCGCACGGGTGGGGATACCTCGACGGGCTCTGCCGGCGGTTGCCCGAGCTCCCGGTGGTCGTGTGCGCCGGTCCCTCCACGGTCGCTCAGCGCGTGCGCGGCCTGCGCCTGGGCGCCGACGACTGGCTGTCCAAGCCGTGCCACCCCGAGGAGCTCGTGGCGCGGCTCGAGGCCGTGGTACGCCGCCGCGTGAAGGCCGCGTCCCCTTCGGCCGCCGCGGTGGAGAGCGGTGAGATCATGATCCGCCCCGACCAGTTCCAGGCCTATGCGGGCGGAGTGTCGCTCGACCTCACCAAGCGCGAGTTCGAGCTCATCCACCTGCTGGCCGACGCCGGGGGGCGCGTGCTGCCGCGCGAGGAGATCTACCAGCGGGTGTGGGGCTGGGCGATGGCCCACGGCGACCGGTCGGTGGACGTCTTCGTGCGCAAGCTGCGGCTCAAGCTCGAGAAGGCCTCGCCGGGCTGGCACTACATCCACACGCACTTCGGGGTGGGATACCGGTTCGACCCCACGGCGGCGGACGCCGTGGCGACGGTGGAGTGGGACGGCGTGGCGGTGGGCGACCCGGCCGAGCCGGCCGAGCGCTGGGCCGCCGACGACGAGCCCGTCGCGCTGCCGTGAGGTCGGCGGGGCTCCGCAACCTGGCGATCGTGCTGGGGCTCGCGGCGGCGCTGGCGTTCCTGCCCGGCGGCGGGACGACCGCGTCGGTGATCCTCCAGCTCATCTCGGTGATCTTCCTCGCCGGCCTGGCGTTCCTCGCCTACCGGCTCTACCGCGAGCATCGGGTCGCGCTGTTCTCGCTCGGGGACGGGGTCCGGGGGACCCTCTACGGGTCGGCCGCGCTGACCACGCTGGCGATCGTGGGGGCGCACAAGCTCTGGGAGACCTCGGCGGGGGTGCTCGCCTGGTTTGCGCTCATCGCCGCGGCGGTCTTCGGCCTGGTGACGGTCGTGCGCGCCGTACGCGAGTACTGACGCAGAGTCGTCACATCCACGCGTAGAGCCGCGCGCCCGTCGCTGGGAGGGTGCGGACATGGTTCCCGGCCAACGCGAGGACGGTCAGGCGGCCGTCGAGCTCTGCGCCCTCTTGCCACTGCTGGGGGTGCTGGCCCTCGCGCTGTGGCAGGTCGCGGTGTGGGGCGAGGCCACGTGGGCCGCCGGCGCTGCCGCGCGGGCGGCGGCGCGGGCTGAGGCCGTGGGCGGCGACGCCGAGGCGGCGGCGCGGCGGGTCCTCCCCGGGCGGTTCGAGGACGGGCTGCGCGTGGTCGCCGACAAGGAGGGCGGCGCGGAGATCCGCGTCCGGGTTCCGCTCGTCGCGGGCGGCGGGCAGCTCCTCACCGTGACCGAGCGGGCGCGGTTCGCGCCGCAGGGGGGCTGACGATGCGGTCGCGCGCCTCGTCGTCGCGCGGGTCGCGGGCGCGGCACCTTCGCTCCTCCTCCGGCCAGGCGACCGTCGAGGTCGTGGCGATCATGCCGCTCCTGCTGCTCGGGGGCGCCGCCGCGTTCGAGTTCCTCGCCGCGGGCGCGGCGCACGAGCTCGCGGGACACGCCGCCGAAGCCGCCGCCGTCGCCCTCGTGCAGGGCGGGGACCCGCGCGATGCTGCCCGTCGCGCGGTCCCGGGCTGGGCCGGCGACCGGATGCGGGTCGAGATCGCAGGCTCCCGCGTGCTGATCCATCTTGCGCCGCCGGCGCCCTCCCGCGGGTTGGCCGATCTGCTGGAGGCCGAGGCGCGGGCGGACGCGGGGGAGGGAAAGCAGTGAGCGACCTCGTCGCCCGTCTGCGGTCGGTCTTCCTCGCGCCGTCCGCGTCGGCGGCTCGTCCCCGCGCCTCCCAGCGTTCCCTCGCGCGGCGGCTGGGGGGATCGTCCGTTCGTCCTCGCGCCTCCGAGCGGGCCGCGTCGCGCCGGCTGCTGGCCTCTGCCGCGCCCCTCGCCGTGGTCGGCCCTGCGGGGTCCGCGGCCCCGGTGGCCGCCGGGCTCGCGCTCGCGCTGGCCCGGGACGCCGGCGCGGCCTGCGCCCTCGTCGCCGGGCTCGGCGTACCGCCCGCCTCCCGCGCCCCGGGCCGGCGCGCGGCGAACCGGGCCGCCGCGGCGCTCGCGGCCCGCGAGCTGCCGGCCACGGCCTCGGGCCGCCTCGTCCTGCTGTCCCTCGACCCGCCCGCGCGTCCGCGCGACTTCGGCCGCGCCGCGGCAGCGGTCGACGGCCCCGCGGTCCTCCTCGTCGCCGGCCCCCGGACAGCCGAGGCCGACGCCCTGCTCGCCACCCAGGACGCGATCGTCCTCGCCCTTCCGCGCGACTCCGATCCGGTCCTGGCGGAGGTCGCCGAAGACAGCCTCGCCGCCCTCGGCCCGCCGGTCCTCCGCACCGGGTCCCCGCTGTCGGCGATCACCGCCCGTCTCGCCCTGACCGGCCTCGCCGCCCCCGCCTCCCTCCGGTCCGCGCTGGCGCCGGCGCTGGAGCTCGCGCGGTGAGTCGATCGCCGATCGGATCCGAGGCGGGCCAGGCGCTCCTCCTACTCGTCGGCGCGCTCTGCGCGGTTCTCGTCGGCGCGGCCATCCTCGGCACGTTCGCGCGCGGTGTCGGTGTCCGGGGCTCGCGCCAGCAGGCGGCGGACCTCGCGGCGCTCGCGGCCGCGCAGCGGATGCGGGCGGACTACGGACGGCTCTTCGAACCCTCCACGATCCGTCGCCTCCCCAACCCGCGACACCTCGAGAAGGCCGTGTTCCTGGCCCGGGCCCGCGCCGCCGCCGAGCACACCGGCGCCGCGAATGGCGGCCGGCAGGTCGCCGTGGCGTTTCCCGACGCGGAGACCTTCGCCCCCGTCCGCGTCCGGGTCGTCGTCAGTGACCCGATCGAGATCCGGGTCCACGGGCAGCGGGCCCGTGCGCCCGTGCACGCCGTGGCCGAGGCCGCCCTCGCGCCGCCCCTCGGCGGTCCGGGCCTCCCGCCCGGCGCCGGTGAGTACTCGGGGCCGCTGGCCTACCGGGACGGCAAGCCGATGCGGCCCGATGTCGCCGCGGCCTACGACCGGATGGCCGCCGCCGCGGCGCGCGACGGGGTGCAGCTCATCGTCGTCTCGGGCTTCCGCGCGAACGCCGAGCAGGCCCGCCTCTTCGCCGCCCATCCCGACCCGAAGTGGGTCGCGCCGCCCGGCCGCTCGCTGCACCGCCTCGGTACGGAGCTCGACCTCGGCCCGAACGCGGCCTGGCCCTGGCTGGCGGCGAACGCGGGGCGCTTCCACTTCCTCAAGCGCTACTCGTGGGAGCCGTGGCATTTCGGCTTCACGCTCAACGCCGGCACGGGCTCGGTCGGCTTCGGTGGCGGCGACGGCGCGTCGGGACGCTCCCTGCCGTCGTTCGTCCCGCCGCGCTTCGCGCCGATGCTCGCGCGAGCCGCCCAGCGCTGGAACATCTCCGCCGCGCTCCTGGCCGCACAGATCTACGCGGAGTCGGGCTTCAACCCCTTCGCGACATCGCCCGCGGGCGCGCAGGGGATCGCCCAGTTCATGCCCGGCACCGCCGCGGGCTACGGCCTGCGGAACCCCTTCGACGCCGAGCAGGCGATCGACGCCCAGGGCCATCTCATGCGCGACCTCCTACGCCGCTTCGGCTCCGTGCCGCTCGCGCTCGCCGCCTACAACGCCGGGCCCGGTCCCGTCGCCGCCTGCAGCTGCGTCCCCCCGATCCCCGAGACCCAGGGCTACGTCGCCCGCATCCTCGGCCTGCTCGGCGGCGCGGGCGACGCGAGCGCCGGCGGCGGGCTCGTCGTCCGCCTCGTGAAGTGAAGAGCGGGACGTCCGTCAGGCGGTCACAATCCAGGCATGACGACGCCCGGTCAGGATCACGACGCCACGCAGCGGCTCGCGGAGACCCGAGCGGTCGAGGACGCCCGTCGCCGGCGTGAGCAGGGGAGTACTCCCGAGGAGCGCCTGGAGCGCCTTCACGCACTGTGCTCGCAGCTGGCAGCCCTCAGCGATTTCCCCCGCGTTGGCCCTTCCTGATCTCCACGGGCTGCTGCGGGGTCTCGCCGACGAGGGGGTCGATTTCGTCGTCATCGGCGGCGTGGCCGTCGCGGTCCACGGGTTCGTACGCGCGACCGAGGACGTCGACCTGGTGCCGAACCCAGAGCGGGAGAACCTCGACCGACTACTGAACGCCCTGATCCGGCTGGGAGCCCGTCTCACGTTACGCCCCGAGCGAACTCCGGGTCCGGACGATCGGAACGCGCTCTATCGAGGGGCCAACATGAGTCTCTCAACACGACAAGGCGACGTGGATGTCGTGCAGCGGCTGCCCGGCGTGCCCAGCTATGCGACGCTCGTCGAGGACGCACTCGAAGTCGCGCCGTTCGGGGTGCCCTTGAAGGTCGCGTCCCGGCAGCACCTGCTCGCCATGAAGCAGGCGCGTGGGTCTCACCTCGACCTCGCCGACATGGAACGTCTCCGATCCTCGGCTTCCTAGAGCCGACGTTCTCTCTCGTGCTCGCGCAGAAGTCGCTCTGCCTCGCGCAGTAGGGCGGAGAACTGGTCCTCGGTCACCAGACCGTCACCGCCGCCCCGGCCGCGCGCGCCAGACGAGCCTGCCGGTCGTCGGCGGTATGGAGGACGCGGGCGTGGACACGCGCGGTCGCGATGATGAGAAGGTCTGTCGCCTTCGTCATTCTTCGCTCGCGACGAGCCACCGCGAGCACTTCTCCGTACCCCTCGGCCACCGCCTCGTCGACGGGAAGGGCGACGAACAGCTTCCGGACATCGTCGAGCCGTCGACGGCGCTGCTCACGCACGTTGTCGTGTGCGACGAGGACGCCTGCGTACAGCTCTCCAAGGCTTACGACGGAGATCGCGGCGGTGGCTTGGAGGGCGCTGAGATCCTCCTGCGGGGGGAGGAGCAGGCTCGTATCGAGCAGCCCCGCCCCGGGGGCGCCGTTCAGACGGGTTCCTCGGCGTCACGCAGCTCCCACAGCCAATCCTGGTCCGGCTCGTGGCGCGCGAGGAGACCGCGGATCTCCGCGGCGGGCACGTCCACGCGCGGCCCCGGGTGACCGTCCAGCGGCACGACCCGAGCCACCGGGCGACCCCGCACCGTGACCGTGAAGGTCTCGCCGCCCTCGGCGGCGCGCAGGATCTCACCGACGTTGTTCCGTAGGTCCCGCTGAGGGATGACGCGATCCGGCACTGCTACGCAACGTAGCAGCCCTCGGGGGGGGGCGAGGGCGACCACCGGCGCGCGTGCCGCGACGGGCGCGACCTCAACGCGCCGCTACCCAGCAGGCCGGCCACCCGCTCCTGGAGGGCGTTGACCGTCGGGTCCTCGCCCTTCTGCTCGTCACCGACCTCGGCCCGGGCGATCGCCGCGCGCATCGCCGTGACCGGTCGCGTCTGCGTGTCGGAGGAGAGGTCGACCACGGCTGGGAACCGACCCTAGCCTTCAAGTGGACCTTGGCCGACCTCGCGAAGCAGCGCCGCTCCCTCCCCGACCAGCCGGGCGTCTACCTCTTCCGGGACGCCCGCGGCCGCGTGGTCTACGTGGGCAAGGCGAAGTCCGTCCGCAAGCGGGTCCAGAGCCACTTCTCCAACCCGAGCACCAAGGCCGGGCGTGACCTCCTGCCCCTCATCGACCGCATCGAGTTCGTCGTCACGCAGACCGAGTCGGAGGCGCTGCTCGCCGAGCAGAACTTCATCCGCCAGTACAAGCCGCGCTTCAACGTCCGCCTGCGCGACGACAAGTCCTATCCGTTCATCGCGGTCTCGCTCGACGAGGAGTTCCCCCGCGTCTACTTCACGCGCGAGCGCCACCGGCGCGACCGCGCCTACTTCGGGCCCTACTCGAACGCCGGACGGGTGCGCCGCACGCTGGACCTCCTGGGCAAGATCTTCATGTTCCGCTCCTGCGAGGGGCACGAGCCCGGGCGGCGCTCCGGCTCGCCGTGCCTGGACTACTTCATCAAGCGCTGCAAGGCGCCCTGCGTGGGCTACGTCGACGCCGCGGAGTACCGCCACGACATCGACGGCGTGATCGACTTCCTCTCGGGGCGTTACGGGTCGATCGAGCGCGTGATCGAGCAGTCGATGCGCGCCGCCGCCGCCGAGCAGCGCTTCGAGGACGCCGCGCGGGAGCGCAACCGGCTCCAGGCCGTGCGCTCGCTGCTCGAGCGCCAGCGGGTGGCCAACGAGGCGGTGGGAACCCTCGACGCCGTGGCCGTCGCGGTCGACGGCGACGACGCCAACGCCCAGGTTTTCCAGGTCCGCGACGGCGTGCTCGCCGACCGTCAGTCCTTCTACCTCGACGCCGCGGGCGGGCGCGAGCTGCGCGAAGTCGCCGAGGCCTTCCTCCTCCAGTACTACGGCGACGCGATGTCCATCCCCGCCCAGGTGGTCGTGCAGGGCGGCGTGGCGAGCCCCGTGCTGGAGGAGGCCCTCTCCACCCGCCGGGGTGGCCGGGTCGAGCTCCGGGAGGCCGAGCGCGGGGACAAGCGGCGCATCCTCGAGCTCGCCGAGCGCAACGCCCTGCTCGCCCTGGACCAGGAGCGCCTGCGGGCCGAGCGCAAGCGCCAGACCCGCGCCGAGTCGCTCGACGCCCTGCAGTCCGCGCTGCGCCTCGACGCCCCGCCCGTCAGGATCGAGTGCTTCGACATCTCGAACCTCATGGGGACGAACACCGTCGCCTCCATGGTCGTGTTCGAGGGCGCGGCGCCGAAGAAGTCCGACTACCGCCGCTTCCGGATCCGCGACACCGAGCACGGCGTCCCGGATGACTTCACCGCGATGGCCGAGGTCCTGCGTCGGCGCCTCGGCCAGTGGGAGCGCCAGGCCGACATCTCCTCCCATCACACGGACCACGACGCCTCCTTCGCCGCCCTTCCGAACCTCGTCGTCCTCGACGGCGGCAAGGGGCAGCTCTCCGCGGGGCTCGAGGCGCTCCGGCCGTTCCGGGAGCGTGGCGTCGCCGTGGTGTCCCTGGCCAAGCGGATCGAGGAGGTCTTCGTCCCCGGGAAGCCCGACCCGATCGTGCTCGACCACCACTCGCACGAGCTCCAGCTCCTCCAGCGCGTCCGCGACGAGGCCCATCGGTTCGCGATCACCCACCACCGCCAGCGGCGCGACAGGGAGCTCACCGTCTCCGTCCTCGACGAGCTGCCGGGGATCGGGCCGGTGCGCAAGCGCGCCCTGCTCAACCACTTCGGCTCCCCCGAGGCCGTCCTCGCAGCCTCGCGCCAGGACCTCGAGGCCGTCCCCGGCATGCCCGGCAAGGTCGCGCGCCAGCTCTACGGGCGTATGAACAAGACGAACACATGAGCGTCCGCCCCGAGCGCGAGACTGGGCGGGTGCCGCTCGTCGACCGGCTCCGGCGCACCCCCCGCCGCGAGGCGCCGTCCCGCGAGGTCCCCCTCGAGGATCTCGTCGTCATCTCGGGCTTCTCCGGCGCGGGGAAGTCGACGGCCATGGCGGTCTTCGAGGACCACGGCTACTTCTGCGTGGACAACCTCCCGCCCGAGATGATCCGCTCGCTCGCCGAGCTCTTCGTCCACGAGGGCTCGAAGGTCGAGCGTGCCGCCGTGGTGTGCGACGTCCGCGGCGGTGCGTACTTCGAGAATCTCCTCTCCGTCCTCGACGAGCTGGAGACCTCGGGCGTGAACGCGCGCGTGCTCTTCCTCGAGGCCGATCCCGAGACCCTGCTCACCCGCTACAAGGAGACACGACGGCGCCACCCGCTGGCGCCCGAGGGCGCGGTCTCGACCGGGGTCGACGCGGAGGAGGCGATCCTCGCCCCCCTGCGTGAGCGCGCCGAGCTCGTCCTCCAGACCCAGGGCCTCAAGCCCGCCGACCTGCGCCACCGGATCGCCGACGAGATGCTCCCGGCCCGCAAGACGGGTCGCCTCGCCGTGCGCTTCCAGTCCTTCGGCTTCAAGAACGGCCCGTCCCGCGACGCCGACCTGCTCTTCGATTGCCGCTTTCTCCCCAACCCGCACTACGAGGTGGCGCTGCGCCCGCTGACGGGCCACGACCCCCGGGTCGTCGCCTACGCGAACCGCGACGGCGCGCTCGACGAGTTCGTCGAGAAGACGGCGGACCTGCTCGACTACCTCCTCCCGCGCTACGTGGGAGAGGGGAAGTCGCACCTCGTGGTGGCCGTCGGCTGTACGGGCGGCCGGCACCGCTCCGTGGCCATCACGGAGCGCCTCGCGCACCGCTACGAAGGTGACGGGGATCTCCACGTGGAGGTCGAGCACCGCGACATCAACTCGCGCCGGCGCTGATAGCGTCCCCGGCCGCGGAAGGGCAAGCGAGGCGGGGAGAGTCATGGCGGTCAGGGTGGGGATCAACGGGTTCGGGCGGATCGGGCGCAACGTGTTCCGGGCGGGGGTGGAGGCCGGCGCCGACATCGAGTGGCTGGCCGTCAACGACCTGACCGACACCAAGACCCTCGGCCACCTGCTCAAGTACGACTCGATCCTCGGGCCGTTCCCGGGCGAGGTGTCGGTGGACGAGGACCGCGGCGTGATCACGGTCGGCGGCCGCGAGGTCCGGGTTCTCGCCGAGAAGGACCCCTCCGACCTGCCGTGGGGAGACCTCGGCGCCGACGTCGTGGTCGAGTCCACGGGCCTCTTCACCGACCGCGAGAGCGCGGCCAAGCACCTGGACGCGGGCGCGAAGAAGGTGATCATCTCCGCGCCGGCGACCGATCCCGACGTGACGGTGGCGATCGGGGTCAACTTCGACCAGGTCTACGACGCGGCACAGCACCACGTCATCTCCAACGCCTCGTGCACGACGAACTGCCTGGCGCCCATCGCGCGGGTGGTGCAGGACACCGTCGGCGTGAAGCACGGGCTCATGACGACGATCCACGCCTACACCGCCGACCAGAACCTGCAGGACATGCCCCACAAGGACCTCCGGCGCGCCCGCGCGGCGGCGATCAACCTCATCCCCGCCTCGACCGGGGCGGCGAAGGCGGTCACGCTCGTGATCCCCGAGCTCGAGGGCAAGCTCCACGGCTTCGCGATCCGGGCTCCCGTCCCCACCGGCTCCGTCGTGGACCTCACGGTGGAGGCCGAGCGCGAGACGACCGTGGAGGAGCTCAACGCGGCGTTCAGGGCGGCGGCCGAGGGCCCGATGCGGGGCATCCTGCGCTACACGGAGGATCCCCTCGTGTCCTCGGACATCGTCAAGGACCCGCATTCCTCGATCGTGGATTCCCAGCTCACGGCCGTGATGGACGGGACGATGCTGAAGGTCGTCGCCTGGTACGACAACGAGTGGGGCTACTCCAGCCGCGTGGTGGACCTCGTCCAGAAGGTCCTGTGAGGACTCTCGACGAGCTCGGGCCCCTCGAGGGGGCCCGGGTGCTCGTACGGGTCGACTTCAACGTTCCCCTCGAGGACGGCCGCGTCGCCGACGACGCCCGCATCCGCGCCGCCCTGCCGACGATCGAACGGCTGCGCGACGCCCGCGCGCGCATCGTGCTCGCCTCGCACCTGGGGCGGCCGAAGGAGCGCGAGCCCGAGCTGTCGCTGCGCCCCGCCGCCGACCGGCTCGCCGAGCTCACCGGCGCGGACGTGACCCTCGCGCCGGGGGTGGTGGGAGAGGAGGTCGAGGCCCTCGCCGAGAACCTCAATCCGGGCGACATCCTCGTGCTCGAGAACCTCCGCTACGAGCCCGGGGAGACGGAGAACGACCCCGCGCTGGCCGACGCGCTGGCCCGCCTCGCCGACGTCTACGTGAACGACGCCTTCGGCGCCGCGCACCGCGCCCACGCGAGCGTGGACGGCGTGCCGCGGCGGATGGAGCGCCGGGCGGCCGGCCTGCTGCTCCAGCGCGAGGTCGAGACCCTCACCCGCATCCTCGAGGATCCGACGCTCCCGCTCGTGGCGGTCATCGGGGGCGCGAAGGTCACCGACAAGCTCGGCGTGATCGAGCGCTTCCTCGAGGTGGCCGAGACCGTGCTCATCGGCGGCGCGATGGCCTTCCCGTTCTTCGCCGCGCAGGGGCACCCGGTGGGCGCGTCGCTCTGCGAGGAGGAGGAGATCGACCCCGCCCGCCGGGCGCTCGAGCTCGCGGGCGACAAGCTCTGTCTTCCCGAGGACCTCGTCCTGGGGCGGGACTTCTCCGCCGAGACCGAGGTCTCGGAGCTCGACGGGGTCGACGTGCCCGAGGGCTGGATGGGCCTCGACGTCGGGCCACGGACGACTGCGCGCTATGCGGACGTCATCGAGGGCGCGGGGACGGTGTTCTGGAACGGGCCGATGGGTGCGTTCGAGTTCGAGCCCTTCGCCGCCGGCACCCGCGCGGTGGCCGAGGCGGTCGCGCGCTGCGGCGGCACCACCGTCGTCGGCGGCGGCGACTCCGCCGCCGCCCTGGCGCGCTTCGGCCTCGCCGACCGTGTCGACCACCTCTCCACGGGGGGCGGCGCCTCGCTCGAGCTGGTCGAGGGCCGCGAGCTGCCCGGCGTCGCGGTGCTCGCGTGAGCGGGGCGGGCCGCACCCCCCTCGTCATCGGCAACTGGAAGATGCACAAGACGGTCGCCGAGGCCGAGCAGTTCATCGGCGGCCTGCTGCCCCGGGTGTCCGCGACGGGCACCGAGATCGGCATCGCGCCCGTGTTCACCGCGCTGGCGCCGATGGTCGACTCCACGCGCGGCTCCGGCGTGGAGGTCTACGCCCAGACGATGCACGAGGCCGCCTCGGGCGCCTACACCGGCGAGGTTGCGGCCCCTCTGCTGGCCGAGCTCGACGTCTTCGGGGTGATCCTCGGGCACTCCGAGCGCCGTGAGCTCTTCGGGGAGACCGACAAGGCGCTGATGGGGAAGGTGCCCGCCGCGCTCGCGGCCGGCCTGCGCCCCGTGCTCTGCGTGGGGGAGACCGAGGAGGAGCGCGACCGCGGCGACATGCAGCGCAAGCTCCGCCACCAGGTCCAGGAGGATCTCGCGAAGGTCGATCCGGATCGCCTGGCCGAGGTCGTGATCGCCTACGAGCCGATCTGGGCGATCGGCACCGGTCGCGTCGCGACCCCCGAGCAGGCCCAGGAGGCCATCGCCTTCGTGCGCGCGCTCGTGGGGGACCGCGCGCCCGAGGCGGCCGCGCAGGTGCGGATCCTCTACGGGGGCTCGGTCAAGCCCGACAACGCCACCGAGCTCCTCGCCCTGCCCGACATCGACGGCGCCCTCGTGGGCGGCGGATCGCTCGAGGCCGAGACGCTCGCCGCGATCGTCGACGCGGCTTGACCGCCCTTCCTCCCGGCCCCGAGGATCTCCCCGCCCCGCGTGCCTGCCTCGTCGTGCTCGACGGGTGGGGGCTCGCGCCTCCCGGGCCGGGGAACGCCGTCGAGCTTGCCGCCACGCCCACCTTCGACGAGCTCTGGGCGACCTGTCCCCACACCCAGCTCACCGCCTGTGGCCCCGCGGTCGGCCTGCCCGAGGGCCAGATGGGCAACTCGGAGGTCGGGCATCTCAACCTCGGGGCGGGGGCCGTCGTCCCGCAGGACCTGGCCCGGATCGATGCCGCGGCCGCGGAGGGCTTCGCTCACAACGAGGTGATCCACGCCGCCCTGCGCGACGCCCGTCGCGTCCACCTCATCGGCCTCGTCTCCGACGGGGGCGTCCATTCCGGGCCGAAGCATCTCGAGGCGCTCATCCGCCTCGCGGGCGAGGAGGGGGTCGACGACCTCGTCCTCCATGCCTTCACCGACGGCCGCGACACCTCGCCCACGGGTGGCGCGGCGTACCTCGAGCAGGTCGAGGGCTGGATGCGCGAGGCGCGGGTCGGGCGGATCGCCTCGGTCATCGGTCGCTACTACGCGATGGACCGCGACGATCGCCGGGAGCGCACCCAGGCGGCCGTCGACCTCCTGCTGGAGGGAAGGGCGGAGCACGAGGCGCCGGACGGGCCCGCCGCCGCACAGGCCGCCTACGCGCGCGGAGAGACCGACGAGTTCATCGCCGCGACCCGCGTGGGGGAGGAGGGGACCATCGACCCGGGGCGCGACTCCGTGCTGGCCTTCAACTTCCGCCCGGACCGGATGCGGCAGATCTCGGAGGGGCTCGCCGGGCCCGGGCGGGGACCGGTTCTCCGGTACGCGACCCTCGCCGAGTACGAGGAGGGCTGGCCCTACCCCGTCGCGTTTCCGCCCCGGCGCCCCGCGATCACCCTCGCGCAGGTCGTCGCCGCCCACGGCGCCCGCCAGCTCCACGTTGCCGAGACCGAGAAGTACCCGCACGTCACGTACTTCTTCAACGGCGGGGAGGAGGAGGCCCACGCGGGGGAGCGCCGCGAGCTCGCCCCCTCCCCCCGCGACGTCCCGACGTACGACTTCAAGCCGGAGATGAGCGCGCGCGAGGCCGCCGACCGGTTCGTCGCCGCCTGGCGCGAGGACGAGCCGGCCTTCGCGATCATCAACTTCGCGAACCCCGACATGGTCGGCCACACGGGCTCGATCCCCGCCGCGACCACCGCGGTCGAGACCGCGGATGCCTGCCTCGCCCGCGTCCTCGCCGCCGTGCACGGGTCCGGAGGCGTGTGCGTGGTGACCGCCGACCACGGCAACGCGGACGAGATGCTCGAAGCGGACGGGTCTCCCGACACGGCGCACTCGCTCAACCCCGTGCCGCTCGTCGTCACCTCGACCGCGGCGGGGGAGCTGCGCGGCGGCGGGGTCCTCGCCGACGTGGCGCCCACCGTCCTCGCCCTGCTCGGGTGGGAGCAGCCCGCTCAGATGACGGGCCGCTCCCTGCTCGACCCCTGACCGGTGACCTCGCCGCCCTACCCTCGTTGCGCGTGCACACGATCGACCGCGCCTCGCTCTCCTCCGCGGAGCTCGCCGCCTGGCGGGGCATGCTGCGGGTCCACGCCGGGCTCGTCCGCGAGCTCGACGCCGAGCTCGAGCAGCGCCACCGTCTGCCCGTCACGTCCTACGACGTCCTCGTCAACCTCTCCGAGGCGCCCGACCGGCGCATGCGCATGTGCGATCTCGCCGACGCCGTCCTGCTCTCGCGCTCGGGGCTCTCGCGCCTCGTCGACCGGCTCGAGCGCGAGGGCGTGGTGGAGCGCCAGGACTGCCCCTCGGACGCGCGGGGCGCCTTCGCCGCGCTGACCGACGACGGCCACGAGCTGCTCGAGGACGCCCGCCCCACCCACCTGGCCGGCGTCCGCCGCCGCTTCCTCGAGCACTTCAGCCCCGAGGAGCTCGCGACGATGGCGGGCTACTGGGAGCGCGTGCTCCCCGGCGCCGCGCAAGCTTGACGGCCTCGCCGCTCGAGGTCGCCCACCGCGACGGGGACCGCGCCCGCGCGGGGCGTCTGCGCCTGGCCCACGGTGAGGTCCGCACGCCGGCCTTCGTCCCCCTGGCCACGAAGGGGACCGTCAGGGGCCTCGAGCCGCGCGACCTGCACGCGCTGGGCTACGAGATGGTGCTCGGGAACACCTTCCACCTGCACCTCCAGCCCGGCGAGGATCTCGTGGCGGAGATGGGCGGCCTGCACGCGTTCATGCGTTGGGACCGGCCCATCATCACCGACTCGGGCGGCTTTCAGGTGTTCTCGATGGGGCACGGCACCGTCGCCGACGAGGTGAAGGGGCGGGCGGGAGGGAGTCCCACCCGCCCCCGTGAGCGCGCGGGACGCATCCTCGACATCGGCGAGCAGGGCGTGCGCTTCCGCTCCTACGTGGACGGAGGCGAGCGCTTCCTCGGCCCCGAGACCTCCATGGCGATCCAGGCCGCGCTGGGCTCGGACATCGCCCTCGTGTTCGACGAGTGCACCCCGTTCCACGTCTCGCGCGACTACACCGCCCGCTCCACCGAGCGGACCCACCGCTGGCTCGAGCGCTGCCTGGCCTGGCGCACGGAGCACGGACCCACCGGGCAGGTCGTCTACGGGATCGTCCAGGGCGGGGTGTGGGAGGACCTCCGCCGCGAGTCCACCCTGACGGTGGCGGCGAGCGGGTGTGCGGGTGTGGCCATCGGCGGCTCGCTCGGCGCCGACAAGCCCCAGATGTACGAGGTCGTGGGCTGGTCGACCGAGGAGCTCGAGCGCGGGGGCGGGCGAATTTCCTCCCTGCCCCGCCACCTCCTGGGCGTCGGGGACGTCGACGATCTCATCCGCGGGGTCGAGCTCGGCATCGACACCTTCGACTGCGCCATGCCCACCCGTCTCGGCCGTCACGGGATGGCCGTGGTCCCCGATCCCTCGTCGCGGTACCGCATGGACCTCGCCAAGAGCCGCTTCCGGCGCGATCCCGCTCCGGTCCTCGCGGGCTGCGCCTGCCCGGCCTGCGCGCCGGGGTACCCGCGGGCGTACCTCGCGCACCTGCTGCACCTGCGCGAGCAGACCGCGCTGCGCCTGCTCACCCTGCACAACCTCTTCTTTCTCGCGCGGCTCATGGACGACCTGCGCGGGGCGATCGTCGAGGGACGCCTGGCCGAGCGGGCGGCCGCGCTACGCGCGGGGGACCGGCCGCGGGGGCTGAGCGACCCGCCCGCCGCGGCCGCCGCGCTCTGAGCGCCAGGCCGGCGGTGTCGGGCGCCGGTACCCGCCTCAACGGGTGTTGTCGTCGATGAGCCCCCGCATCCCGTCATAGACCTGCTGGAAGTCGCGACCCATCACCTGCCGGGCCTGCACCGCCTTGCCGGAGTTCGAGGTGGCGATGATGGCGGCGGCGCCGCCTCCCAGCAGGAGCAGGAGGACGACCAGCACGGCGAGGCGGCGCCGGCCCGAGGAGCGCTCGGGTTCGTCGCGCCGCCGGGCCGCGGCAGGGGGGCGGGCGGCCGGCGGCTCTCCGCGGCGGGGCGCGGAGCGGCGGGGGACGGCGGGCACCGCGGGGATCTCGGCCGTGGCTGGGCGGGACGGATTCCTGGGCGGACGGCCGACCCGCGTCGCCGCCGTCTCGTCGCCGCCCCCGCGGAGCCGGGCGGCCTCGGTGCCCGCGAGCGCGAGCGTGGCGTCCGTGTCCGCCGGCGCCTCCACGTCCCCCCCGCGGGCGCCCCGCTCGAGGAGGGCTCCGAAGGCGAGCGCGTCGGGCGGACGCGCGGCGGGGTCGAGCGCGAGGCCGTGGGCCACCGCCCGCGCCAGGCTGGGCGGGATCCCGGGCTCGAGGGCCGCGAGGTCGTCGGGCTGCTCGCGCTGCTGCTTGAGCGCGAGCTCCGAGAGCGAGGTCGCCTCGTAGGGCAGGCGCCCGGACAGGAGCTGGTAGGCGACCACGGCGAGGGAGTAGATGTCGGCGGCCGGGCCGGCGTCCTCCCCACGGGCCTGCTCGGGGGCGAGGTAGGCCGCGGTGCCGAGGACCGAGCCGACCTGCGTGATCGAGGACTGCTCGGCGGCCTTGGCGATGCCGAAGTCGGCGAGCTTGACGACCCCCTCGCGGGAGCGCAGGAGGTTGCCGGGCTTCACGTCGCGATGGACCACGCCGTGGCGGTGGGCGTAGTCCAGCCCGCGGCAGGACTGCACGCACATGTCCACGGCGTCCTCGGGCGTGAGGTGGCCCTGCTCGCGCAGGAGCAGCGCCCCCGAGGGCCCGTCGATGCGCTCCATGACGATGAAGTGCTGGTGGGCGCGCTCGTCGTAGCCGAAGTCGAAGACCTGGACGACGTTGGGGTGCACGAGCCGCGCGGCGGAGAGCGCCTCGCGCTTGAAGCGCGAGACGAACGAGGGGTCGTCGGCGAGGTGCTCGGCCAGGAGCTTGATCGCCACGTGGCGCTCCAGGCGCTCGTCGAAGGCGAGATGGACGGTGGACATCCCGCCCGTGCCCAGCCGGCGCTCCAGGCCGTAGCGGCCGGCGATCTTCGTGTCCGCGGGGGCCATCAGGGCACGGTGCCGGTCCCGTTGCCCCCGGGCCCCGCCCCGCCCGAGGGGGGGGGGACGGTGAGCGGCCTCGTGTCGGTGGGCGTGGTGGGTGGGGGCGGCGTGGTCGGCGTCGTGGCGGTGGCGGTGGCGGTGGCGGTGGGGGTGGGGGTCGTCGGCGTCGTGGCGGTGGCGGTGGGGGTCGTCACGGTCGGCGTGGTCGCCGTCGGGGTGATGGCGGTGGTCGTGTGCGTGGGGATCGTCTCGGTCGTCGTGACCTGCTTGCGGCACGCCTTCGCGGCTTTGGCCGCCACGGTCCCGGCCCCGCGCCGCAGGTCCCGGCGCAGCTCCCCGTTCACGGTGGGCGAGAGGCGCGTCGCGGCGATCCGCAACTGCGCCGCGGCCTTCCCCGCCGCCCCACAGTCCTGGGCCGACACCGCGTCGGAGACCTGTCCGAGCTGGTCGCCGAGCGAGGCGTTGTCGTCGCTCGAGAGCAGCCCGTTCGTCTGCCCGCAGGCCACGAGAACGGAGGCGGCCACCCCGAGGAGAACGGCCAGGAGGGAAGGGAGCCCCACCCGCCCGACCCGCTGCAGACGGCCTGGTTTCGACGACCTCATCGGCTGCCCGATGCTACTGGCCGTAGCGCAGGCGCTCGGCCAGCGCGACCGGCAGCTTCGCGGCGCGGATCGCCGCCTGGGCGCCGCCCACGTCGTACTCCACGCGCCGCCACTGCGCGCGCCACGCGCCGAGGTCGAGCTCGAGCCACGCCGCACGGGGATCCCCGTCGCGCGGCTGGCCCACGGAGCCGGGGTTCACGAGCCACTCGCCCTCCGAGAGGTCGGCCTGCGCCCCCATCTTCCGGGGGTCCCCGTGGGCGGTGCCGCCTGCGCGACGATGAAAGGCGAGGGCCACGTGCGAGTGGCCGATGAGGCACACCCGCTGGCGCTGGGCGTCGAGGCAGAGCTCGGCCTGGAGATCGGACAGGACGTACTCCCACACGGGGTCGCGGGGGGAGGCGTGGAAGAGCCCGACGGGGCCCTCCTCGTCGGCGGAGGGCAGCCCGCGCAGGAACTCCAGGGCGTCGTCGGCGATGACCTCCTGAGTCCAGCGGGCCGCGGCGGCGGCGCCGTCGGAGAACTCCTCGAGTGGCAGGTCCCCGCGGACGGCGAGGTCGTGGTTGCCCGAGAGGCAGACATGCGCGTGGGTCACGGCGAGGTCGACGCAGGCGTTGGGATCGGCCCCGTAGCCCACGAGGTCGCCCAGGCACCACACCTCGTCCACGGCGGCCGCGTCCACGGCGGCGAGCACGGCCTCGAAGGCGTGCCGGTTGCCGTGCACGTCGGAGACGACCGCGACCCGCATCGGCGGACCATATCCTCAAGCGCCGGATGCCCCGCGCGCTCCGCGCCACGGTGCCGCTCGTCGTCGCGGTGCTCGCGGCGGAGGTGGCGGTGCTGCTCCTGCGGCCCCGCTCGGGGGTCATCGCGCCCGCGCGGGTCTCCGCCTCCGACGTGTTCTCGCCGGCGCAGATCGAGCGCGCTCGGGACTTCCGCAACCCCCAGCTCGCCCTGTACGGCGTCGGGCTCGCCCTCGAGGCCGGGCTCCTCGTGCTGCTCGTGGCCCGGCCGCCCGCGGCGCTGACCCGGGCCCGCCGGCGGCCGCTCGTCGCCGGCGCGGCGACCGGGGCGGCGCTCTCCCTCGCCCTCACCGCGGTCACGCTCCCGCTGGCCGCCGTCTCCCACGCCCGCGCGCGCGACGTCGGGCTCGCCACGCAGGACTGGGGTGCGTGGAGCGTCGACGTGCTGCGCTCGGCGGGGATCGGCGCGGTCATCGCCGGGGCGGGCGGGGCGCTCGGGACCGGGCTGCTGCGGCGCTTTCCTCGGCGGTGGTGGATCCCGGGGACGGCGGTGGTCGTGCTCGTGGCCGGGGGCTTCATCTTCGCCGGGCCGGTCCTCCTCGACCCCCTCTTCAACCGCTTCACGCCGCTACCGGACGGCCGGACGCGGAGCGAGGTCCTCGACCTGGGCCGCCAGGCCGGCGTGAGGGTCGGCCAGGTCTACGAGGTCGACGCCTCCCGGCGCACCTCGGGCGCCAACGCCTACGTCACCGGCCTCGGGCGTACGAAGCGCGTGGTCCTCTACGACACGCTGCTGAAGCGCTACCCCGCGGCCGAGACGCGCTCCGTGGTCGCCCACGAGCTCGGGCACGTCCACTACTCCGACGTTCCGCGCGGCCTGCTCTACCTCCTGCTCGTCGCGCCCTTCGGGACGTGGGCGGTCTTCCGGCTCACCAGAACATGGTCCCCATCCACCCTGCGCGGCGCGCCGGTCCATGCCGCCCTGCCCGCGCTCGTGCTCGCCCTCGGTGTGGTCTCCACCCCGATGACGTGGGCGTCGAACCAGCTCTCACGCGCGGTGGAGGCCCGGGCGGACTCCTTCGCCCTCGAGCTCACGCGTGACCCGCGGGCGTTCATCGGCTTCGAGAAGCGCATCGTGGTCGACAACGTCGCCGACCCCGACCCGCCGGGCTGGGTCTCCTTCCTGCTCGGCACCCATCCGTCCGGCGTGGACCGGATCGGCGCCGCGGAGGCCTTCAGTCGTCGTCGACCTCCGGCAGGTCCCTGATCGACTGGATCCCCTCCGAGGCCTGCCAGCGGCTCATCGCGTCGCTCATGGCCTCGAGCAGCTCCTGCATGAAGCGGGGGGAGAGGTTCAGGCGCGAGACGACGATCCCCGGCACCTCCTCGTCCTCGACCTCGTGGTCCACGCGTGCGAACGTGATCGTGAACTCGTAGGGCGAGTGGGAGACGTTCGCGAAGTTCGCGTACGTCCCCGCCATCACCTCCGGCGGGAAGTGGATGTTGTAGTGGCGCTCGGGAAGCTGGTCGTCGTCGGGCATCGCGCTTAGTATCGCAGCGGTGCGGATCGTGGTCCTGGCGGTGGGCCGGCTCAAGCCGCCGTGGAGCGACGACATCGAGCACTACCGCCGGCTGCTGGGCCGCCACGCCCGCCTCGAGCTCGTGGAGGTCCGCGAGGACGACCGCGTCGAGCGCCGCCTCCCCACCGGCGCGTTCACCTGCCTGCTCGACTCCGAGGGGGAGGCGCTGGACTCGCTCGCGTGGGCGCGCCTCCTCGAGGAGCGCCGGGGGTCGGGGCGGGACCTGTGCTTCGTGGTCGGGGGACCGTTCGGGCTCGCGTTGGGAGCGTGCGACCGGAAGCTCTCCTTCGGGCCGGCCACGCTCCCGCACCAGCTCGCCCGGGTCGTCCTGCTCGAGCAGCTCTACCGTGCGCACAAGATCATCGCCAACGAGCCCTACCACCACTGATGAGCCGGCGCCCCGAGGACCTCCCGCTCCTCCTGCGCCGGCTCGCGGCGCTGCTCGTGGCCATCGCGGTGCTGCTCGCGGTGGGGACCGCGGGGTTCGTCCTCGCCGAGGGCACCACGGTGTGGGGCGGCTTCGTGTGGGCCCTGGACACCGTGTCGACGCTGGGCTCGATCGTCGCCCCCACCGATACGGGCGGGCAGATCGTCAAGGTCGTCCTCATCGTCCTCGGCGTGGGTACGCTCTTCTACGCCCTGGTGACCCTGACCGAGGTGGTCGTGGCCGGGGATCTCAGCGGGCTGCTGCGCGAGCGCCGCGAGCGCAAGATGACCGAAGCCCTGGCCGACCACTACGTGATCTGCGGCTTCGGCCGGGTCGGCCGGCAGGTCGCCCGCGACCTGCGCGCGGGGGGCGCGCGCTACGTGGTCATCGACCACGACCCGGCCAACCGGGATCGCGCCCGGGGGGTGGGCGTGCGCTTCATCGAGGGCCAGCCCGCCGACGACGACGTGCTGCGGGCGGCCGGGATCGAGCGCGCGCGGGGGATCGTCGCCTGCGTGGACTCCGACCCGGACAACATCTTCATCACGCTGAGCGCCCGCCAGCTGCGGCCGGACATCCTCATCGTCGCCCGCGCGGCGCAGGAGGACGCCGAGAAGAAGCTCAAGCGGGCGGGCGCCGACCGGGTCATCTCCCCGTACAAGGCGTCGGGATCGGAGATGGCCCGGCTCGCGCTGCACCCCCAGGTCTTCGGAGCCGTCGAGGTGGCCGCGGACTACCGGATGGAGGAGATCGAGGTCGTCGCTGGCGCCGAGGGCGCGGGGCGGACCATCGAGGAGGTGCGCGGCGGGGCGCTCATCGTCGCCCTGCGCCGCCCCGACGGGGTGATGGCCCCCCAGCCGCCGCCGGACTCGGTGCTCGCGCCGGGCGCCGCGCTGGTGGCCATGGGCACCCCGCAGACCCTGGCGCGCCTCGAGGCGCTCTTCGAGCCCGCGGGCGCGCCGGCGCCATGACCGCGCTCGAGGAGCTCCGGGCGGCCGTGGAGGCCGCCGCGGCGACCCTGCGCCCGGCGGGGGCGGCGGCCGGGACGGCGCCGACGCTCGAGCGCGCCAGGCGCGAGGAGTTCGGGGACGTTTCGACCAACGCGGCGATGCTGCTCGCGCCGGCGCTGCGCGAGCAGCCGCGGGACATCGCCGAGCGCCTCGGGGAGGAGCTCGCCCGGCGCCTCGGGGACGCGCTGGAGCGCTGGGAGGTCGCCGGGCCGGGCTTTCTCAACCTGTTCCTCTCCGACGCGTGGTTCGCCGGGGCGCTCGCCGGGATGCTCGCGGCGGGGGAGGGGTTCGGCGGCGGGGGCGCGGCGCACTCCGCCGAGCGGGTGCTGGTGGAGTTCGTCTCCGCGAACCCCACAGGTCCGCTGACGGCCGCGTCGGGTCGCCATGCCGCCTTCGGGGACGCGCTGGCGCGGATCCTCGAGCTCCACGGCCACGCCGTGACCCGGGAGTACTACGTCAACGACCACGGGACGCAGGTGCTGCGCCTCGGTGAGTCCATCCGCGCCCGGGCCCTCGGCGATCCGGTCCCCGAGGGCGGCTACGAGGGCGACTACGTGCGCGAGCTCGCCGAGGGGGTTGATCTCGCGCTCTCCGACGAGCAGCTCGCCTCCGAGGGGGTGGCACGCAACCTCGAGCAGGTGCGCTCGACCATGGCCGCCTTCGGGGTGCACTTCGACGAGTGGTTCCGCGAGAGCTCGCTCTACGCGGGAGGACAGGAGCTGATCGCGGAGACCCTCCGCCGGCTCGAGCCCCACCTCTACGAGTCCGAGGGCGCGCTGTGGCTGCGCACCACCTCCTTCGGGGACGACAAGGACCGGGTCCTGCGGCGCGCGACCGGGGAGCCCACCTACTTCCTCCCCGACGCCGCCCACCACCTGTGGAAGCTCCAGGAGGGCTACGACCGGCTGCTCGACATCTTCGGGTCCGATCACGCGGGCTACGTGGTCCGGATGCGCGCGGCGGTGGAGGCGCTCGGAGCCTCGCCCGAGGTGCTCGAGATCCTCATCATGCAGTTCGTCCACATCGTGGAGGGCGGGGCGCGCGCGTCGATGAGCAAGCGCCGCGGGGAGTTCGTCACGCTCGACGAGCTCATGGGGGAGGTCGGGGTGGACGCCGCGCGCTGGTTCCTGCTCCAGCGCTCGCACGACACCACGATCGACCTCGACCTCGACCTCGCCCGCTCGCAGTCCAGCGAGAACCCCGTCTACTACGTGCAGTACGCCCACGCCCGGATCGCCTCGGTGCGGGCGAAGGCCCGGCGCGAGGGAGCGGCGGCCCCCTCGCCGGCGGCGCCGGGGGAGCCGCTGCACCCGGCCGAGCGCCGGCTGATCAAGAAGCTCCTGGCCTGGCCGGGAGAGGTCGCCGAGGCCGCCGAGCGCCGGGCGCCGCACCGGGTCTGCGTCTACGCGCTCGAGCTCGCGCAGACCTTCACGGCGTTCTACCGCGACTGCCAGGTGGTCGGGGCGGAGTCACCGGAGGCCGAGGCGTTCCGTCTGGCGCTGTGCGTGGCCGCCCAGGGGACGATCGCCTCAGCCCTCGGGCGGCTCGGGGTGAGCGCGCCGGAGTCGATGTAGCGCTCGCTCCTCCCCGGACGCTCAGGAGTCGAAGCCGGCGAGCTCCTCGTCGAGGCGCCGGGAGTCGACGGGGTCGAGCGCGGCGCCGCCGGCTGCGGGGCGCGGGGCAGCCGACCGCCGCCAGCGCGGGACGGTCAGGCCGAGCGCGACGAGGCCGGCGAGGACCAGCAGCCCGGGCACGAGCCACGCCGTGAGGTCGAACCCGCTCGTCGCCGGGGTCGCGAGCACGCGCTCCCCGTACTGGGCCACGAGCTCGTCCTTGATCTGCTCCTTCGTCCTCCCCCGGGCGACGAGGGTGCGGATGAGCGCGCGTTCGCGATCGGCCTCGGGGGCGGCGGCGACGTTGAGGGGGATGCGGCAGACGACGCACATGACCTCGTCCTCGACGTCGGAGAGCGAGGTGCGGTGGGGGGGAGCGGCGAGGGCGGCGGCGGGAGCGGCCATGAGCAGCAGCGCCGCGAGCACCGCGAGCCTTCTCATGCCTTGCCCAGCGCCCGGCGGAGGAAGGCATCGTCGATGGCGCCGTGGCTCACCGCGACGATCTTCCCGCGGGCGTCGAGGACGAAGGTCTCGGGGACGCCCTTCACCCCGAGGGCGTCGGAGAAGGACTGGTCCACGTCGCGGAGCACGGGGTAGTCGAGCCGGAAGCGGCGCATGAACTCCTGGGTGTCCGGCGCGGCGTCGTTGTAGGAGATGCCGACGACGGTCGTCCCCCGGGCCGCCGCGCGGCGCAGGACGGGGGCCTCCTCCTTACACGGGGGGCACCAGCTCGCGAAGACGTTGACGACGACCGGCCGCCCACGGAAGGTGGCGAGGCCGCGGGTCGTCTTCGCACCGAGGACGGGCATGGCGTTCTGGGGCGGCGTGGCACCGACGCTCCCGCCGTTCGCACCGCCGCTCCTGAGCAGCCCGAAGGCGAGGAGGGCCACCGCGGCCGCGCTGGCGAGCGCGACGAGGACGGGCGCGAGATGGCGGCGCACCCTGCCTAGGGTAGGTCGGGCGCGGGGGCGACGGCGGGCTCGCCGGCCATCTTCGTCCTCGCCGGGACGCTCCGACGCCCGCGTTGAATCCTTGGACGATCTAGGGTGCCCCGCGTGTCCTCGCCCGACCGCCCCTACGACGTCGTCCTCTTCGGAGCCACGGGGTACGCGGGCGGGCTGACCGCGGATTACCTCGCGGCGCACGGGGGGGATGGACTGCGCTGGGCGCTCGCCGGGCGGAGCATGGAGAAGCTCCGGGCGACGCGCGAGCGGCTCGGGGTCGACGTGGAGCTGCTGCGCGCCGACGTGGAGGACCTCGACTCCGTCCGTGACGTGGCCGAGTCGGCCTCGGTGGCGATCACGACCGTCGGGCCGTACGTGCTGCACGGCGAGCCGCTGCTCGCGGCGTGCGCGGAGGCGGGGACCGACTACGTCGACCTGACGGGGGAGCCCGAGTTCGTCGACGAGATGTGGCTGCGCTATCACGCCCGCGCGGTCGAGACCGGCGCGCGCCTCGTGCACTGCTGCGGATTCGACTCGATCCCGCACGACCTCGGCGCCCAGTTCACCGTCGAGCACCTGCCCGAGGGCGTGCCGCTGCGGGTCGAGGGCTTCGTCTCCGCGGGCGGGTCGTTCTCCGGCGGCACCTACCAGTCCGCGGTGCTCGCGTTCTCGCGGGTGCGGAAGACGGCCGCCGCCGCGGCGCGTCGCCGACGGCGCGAGGAGCGTCCGGTCGATCGCCGTGTCCGCAGCGTCAAGCCCCGGCCGCGCCGCGAGTCGCTCGTGGACGGGTGGGCGGTGCCCATGCCCACGATCGACCCGCAGGTCGTGACGCGCTCCGCCCGGGCCCTGCCGCGCTACGGCCCCGACTTCTCCTACGCGCACTTCGTCGCGGTCAAGCGTCTGGCCGTGGCCGTGGGCGGGGCGGCGGGGATCGCCTCGCTGGCGACGCTGGCCCAGCTCCCGCCGGCCCGTGACCTGCTGCTGAAGTTCCGCGCGAGCGGTGCCGGCCCGAGCGAGGAGCAGCGGGAGAAGGGCTGGTTCCGCGTGCGCTTCCGCGGCCGCGGCGGTGGCCGGGAGGTCGTCTGCGACGTGGAGGGCGGCGACCCGGGCTACGGCGACACGGCGAAGATGCTCGCCGAGTCAGGACTCTGCCTCGCCCAGGACGCGCTGCCCGAGACGGCCGGTCAGGTCACGACCGCCCAGGCCATGGGCCCGGCGCTGCGCGAGCGCCTCGAGCGGGCCGGGATCGCGTTCTCCCTGGTCCAGACCACGGGATAGACTCGCCGTTCTCGCGCGGACGTAGCTCAGCTGGCAGAGCGTCGGCTTCCCAAGCCGAAGGTCGCGGGTTCGACCCCCGTCGTCCGCTTCAGGAGAGGTTGGGCGAGAGCAGAGAGCATGAAAGTCCATGCAACTCCTCAGAAGCACAGAAGCAAGAAGCACCAGCCGCGCCCGGACCTCTTCGTTTGTGCACGCCGACCGGGGCTCCTCGATGCGCTCGAAGCCAGTCGCCTTACTGCTCGGTGACCTCGGGATCACCAAGACGCACTCGCGGCCCTACACCTCGACCGACAACCCCTACTCCGAAGCGCAGTTCAAGACGCTCAAGTACCGCCCGGGTTCCCTGCCCGGTTCGACTCGATCGAGCACGCCCGCGGGTTCTGCCGCGAGTTCTTCGGCTACTACAACGACCAGCACCGCCACTCAGGGATCGGCCTGATGACCCCCGCCACCGTCCACTACGGCCGCGCCGAGCAGACCCACAACGACCGCCAGCGGGTGTTCAACGCCGCCTATGCCGCCATCCCCGAACGGTTCGTCCGCCGGGCGCCGACGCCGCTGCCGGCACCGGCGGTGGCATGGATCAGCAAGCCCGACGTCGAGGAGGTCGCTCGCTAGATTCGACTGCCAAGTGTCTCACTCGACTTGACAGGGCTCCGGGCGGGGCCGTATGTTTGCGGGCTGGCGGCGGGTGATAGGCGGGTCCTTGCGAGGGTCTGCCGGGGAGGTCGGGTATGGCGGGTGCGGGCGGGGGTGCTTCTGAGGGTTCGGGTTCGGCGCTTGTGGTGCCGGCGCTCGGTGCCAAAGCTGCGATCGAGGCTCCCGCGCCGCACCGGTGCGCGTGTACTCCATGGCCCAACGGGGCCCGGAGCCCAGGCGCAGACGCCGCAGACGATGAGGCCGGAACAGCGGAGCAGCTTGTCTCCCACGAGTGCCCGCGGCCTGGACCGGCGGACCGTCCACGGGGCCGCCGAGGTCGAGCATGCCGACCAGCCGCAGGTAGTTCATGTCGTGCCCCGAGCGCGCGGTGTAGGGACCCGTCTGGCCGTAGCCGGTGATCGCGCAGTAGACGATCCTCGGGTTGCGCTCGCTCAGCACCTCGTACCCCACGCCGAGGCGGTCCATGACACCCGGGCGAAACCCCTCCGCCACCACGTCATAGGCTTCGACCAGGCGCAGCAGCACCTCGCGACCGGCGGCCTCCTTGAGGTTCAGGCGAACCGAGCGCTTGCCCCGGTTCAGCGCCAGGTAGAGCGCGGACTTGGCCGAGTCCTCGGCGCCCTCGCAGTAGGGCGGCGCCCAGCGCACGTAGTCGCCCATGCCGGTGTCCTCGACCTTGAGCACCTCGGCGCCGAGGTCGGCGAGCAGCAGCGTGCAGAAGCCGCCGGGCAGGAGGCGGGTGAGGTCGAGGATCTTGACGTCGCTCAGGGCCCCCACGGCTGAACCTCCACGGGACAGCTCACGGAGTTCGCGACGTAGCAGCGCTCGTGCGCCGCGTGGTGCAGCCGGGCCACGGTCTCGGCATCGACGTCGCGTTCGAACTCCACCTAAGGGCGCAGCGCCACGTAGTGGTACGTCCGGTTAGTTGTTGTCTCATGCTGTGAGTACTTTGCCGGTGTATGTCCAGGCAACGACAACCTCCCGCTCCCCGATCCAATCCCCCGCGAGCAGAACATCGGCGAGCTCCTGGATGTCCTGACGGGAACTGGTGCGGATCAAGCAGCGGGACGATCAACTAGACGACAGCATGATCCCCCTGCTGCTGCCCGATGAGGAGCGTCTACTGGCACTCGCGATGAGCCACGAGGCACCGCGGATCATCCCCCGGCAGCCCCCTTCGCGCAGCCCGACGCGCACGAGCCGGCGGGTGCGGCGGATGGTGACCGTGAGCAGCACGGCGAGCAGGACGGCCCCCGCAAGGTCGAGCGCCGCGCCGAACGGGACGCCGGCCACTACCCCGTCGAGGAGCCGCGGCAGGTCGCGGCTCACGCCGCTGTTCACCGTGAAGTCGATGCTCTCGGCGCCGTGCCCGGCCGCCCACTTCGTGGTTTGGTCGACCACGACCACTGCGAGCACGAGCAGGACGGGCCACCGGCGGGCCAGCGTTCACCCAGGCGCTGTTTCGGGCCGTTCTGAGGCGACCGCCGGGTGCGGGGCGGTGGTCGGCATCCGCCGACCTGCGAGCGTCCTCATCGCGCCATCCCGTCACCGAGGGCGGTGTCCTTTCGCCGTTTGCGCCACGCCCGGGTGCGGCACCGGGCGGAGCAGTACCTGGCGTCCGTGCGCTGCGCTTCCGGGAGGGGCGTCCGGCGCCACGCGCACCTTCGCTCGGGCTCGCCGCTCGTCACGACCCCGCCGTCCTCGGAACCGTGCCTCCAACTCGGCAGATCTGTACCCGCCCAGACCCTTCTCGGGCGACGAAAACCCCCGTCAGGACGGAAAACCGGGCTCGAGAGTGGGCTTCCCAAGCCGAAGGTCGCGGGTTCGACCCCCGTCGTCCGCTTGGCAGAGACGCCGTTTACGGGCATTTCTGGCACATAGCCTTGTCGGAAGCGAGCTGGGAGCGCCATGGGTGTCTCCCAGGAGTTCCCCAGCCGCCCTCGACGGACCCGGCATGGCCGGGTGTGAGTCCGTACCCGGCGGCCAACTGCAGGTGATCGGCGCGCGCGGCAATCGCCGCTGGCGGGCGTTCTGGCGCGATGCGGACGGCAAGCACGTGCGCGGCGGATGCCTCACGAGGAATCGAGGGTGCTTGCGATCGCGGCTCCGGGGGATGTTCTGTTCGCGAGGGGGAAGGGCGGGGCTCGGTTCGACTGCCGCCCCAAGCCCGATTCGCCCGAATTTCTGAGTGGACCAACCTCCTCGGGTCATACAAGTGTCCACCAGAGGCGTAGTTCTGTTCCTGGACAGGGTAGAACGGCGGGTGAAGGTAGGTGAGGGTTCCGTCCAACCATCATGGAGGATGTCATGCTCATTGGACTTCCCCCGTTTTGGTGGACAGGGGTTGATTAGGCATTGATGGTCTCGGCTGTTGCCGTGGTGTTCATTCTCTCACTCGCCACGAGCCGCGTAGCGGCGAGCTCCGTTCCGGGGTCGCTGCGAGTGCCGTTCTCGTAGTCGACGGGCGAGAGCATCCCGAGCGTCGAGTGGCGCCGCCGACGGTTATAGAAGACCTCGATGAAGTCGAAGATCTCGCTGCGGAGCTCTGCTTTCTCGGGCCAGGAGCGGCGGTTGACGAGTTCCTTTTTCAAGGTGGCGAAGAAGCTCTCGGCCACGCTGTTGTCGTAGCAGTCGCCTTTTGAGCCCATCGACTGGGCGATCCCCGCCGCCCGTGCCTGCTGACCGAAGGCCAAGGACACGAACTGGCTGCCCTGGTCGGAATGCCAGATCAACCCGGGCGCCGGCCGCCGGTGGGCGAGCGCCATCCCGAGCGCGTCGGTGACGAGCTCGGTGCGCATGTGATCGGCCATCGACCACCCCACGATCCTCCGGCTGTAGAGGTCCTGGACAGCGACGAGGTAGAGCCATCCCTGCCAGGTCCTGACGTAGGTGATGTCGGCCACCCACCTCTGATCCGGGGCCTCGGCGGTGAAGTCACGATCGAGCAGGTCATCGGCGACACGAACCCCCGGGACCCGGATCGTCGTGGCCCTCCACTTCTTTTGAAGCAGCCCGGAGATGCCGGCCTGGCGCATCAGCCGCTCGACGCGCTTGCGACCCAGACGCTCACCGTCGGCGAGCATGAGCTCGGCATGCACGCGCGGGGACCCGTAGACCTTCTTGTTCTCCCCGTGGATCTCCCGGATCCGGGCGGTCAGGCGATCGTCCTCGAGGCGACGGGCGCTCAGCCGGCGAGCGCTCCAGGCGTGAAAGCCCGAACGAGACACCTCAAGCACACGGCACATGATCGAGATCGAGTGCTCGGCCTTCTTCGCAGCGATGAACCGGAAGATCCTCACCGGGTCCCGCTGTCCTTCGCGAAGAAGGCCGCCGCTTTTTTCAAGATCTCGCGCTCCTCCGTGACGACGCGCAGCTCCCGCCGCAACCGGCGGAGCTCATCCCGCTCCTCAGAGCTCAAGCCCGCGGCCTTGCCCTCATCGACATCGATCTGGGCCCTCCAGTTCCGCAGCGACTGCGCAGAGCACCCGAGATCACGCGCGAGCTCCGGGATCGAGCGGTTCCCGCGACGCAACAACCGGACCGCCTCGGCCCGGAACTCCAACGAATACGGCGGTCTCTTCGACACGGCGGGACATCCTCCACGCTGCGCCAGTCGGCACAGCCATCAGGTGTCCACGAAACCGGGGGAAGACCACAGTAGGAGCTTGATGACGCGTTTCGCGGCTGCGATCGTGGTCGGCGCGCTGTCACTCAGTATTGCGGTGGCGCCGGCGTCGGCGCAGCAGAGCGGGCTCGTGAACGTCGTCGTCTCGAACAACACCGTCCAGGTCCCGGTCGCCGTCGCGGCCGATGTTTGTGGTCTTCAAGTAGGGATCCTCGCTCAGGGCCTGGCGCAGGGACCTGTCAACTGCACCAGCAGCAGCGGCAGCAGTGCCACAGCCACGCGCTCTTCGACCGGCAGTGGCGGTGGCCCGCAGCAGGGTCTCGTCAACCTCGCGATCGTCAACAACACGATCCAAGCGCCTGTCGGCATCGCGGCGAACATCTGCGGCATCCAGGCCGGGGTGCTGGCGACGCTGCTCGCCCAGGGCCCAACGACGTGCAACGCCACGGGCAACGGCACCGCCACCGGCTAACCGAGAGCGTACTGACCAGTCAGTGCTGAGCCCGAGTACGCGGGAGTTCGTGTCAGGTCACACCGGCGGGGATATCCCCGCCGGTGTGACGGCGCGCCCGGCTTGTCCAGGACGCGCCGCGGTGCGCGTGGAGTGCGATCCCTGCAGTGCCATCCCCCCCTGCGGGGCGTTGTTCCGAACTCGACTCGCCAGAGCTTCGACAGGGTGCGGGCCGACACCGTGCTCACCTGCCGGGTCGAGCTGCGGCGTGGAGAAGCAGGTCGCGCTTGGACCTCCTCGTTGCGGGAGAGGTGATCGAGGCGGCTGATGATGAGGTTGCGCTCGGCGAACGGGTTGCCGCTGCGCGAGGACTCGATCGTGTCGCGGCGAGCCGGAAGCGCCCAGTAGCGACGATGGTAAGCCGTTGGACAAGCATCACGACCTCAACTTGCTCATGCTCGTGCTTCGCGGATACCCAAGCGGTTCGGTCGATGGATGAGGTTCTGCCGCTGTCGACTTTGTCGGCTTGCTCCCATCTCCAGCGCCCGCGCTCTAGATTGCGCACGGTGCTCGAGCGTGTGGACGCGGCAGTCGGCGGTGGCCTGGAGCGCCTGACGATGACCCACCATGTGCGCCGCCTCCGGCGCCTGGGCCATCCCGACGCCCTGGATCCGCCGGTGGACGGGAGTCTGTGGTGCGCGGGGGAGCCGCGGCCGCGCGCGGGTAACGCTCTCGAGGTGCTGGTCGACGGTGCCGACGCGCTTCCGCGCATCGCCGAGGCGCTCGGATCGGCTCGCTCTCACGTTCACGTCGCCGGATGGCACGTGGAGCCGGACTTTCGGCTTGATCGCGGCGAGGGCTCCACGTCGCTGCGGGCGCTGCTGGCCGAGGTGGCAGAGCGTGTGCCCGTCCGGGTCCTGGCGTGGGCGGGCGCTCCGCTGCCGGTGTTCAAGCCGACTCGGCGGGCGGTGCGTCGCGGACGGACCGAGCTGATCGCCGGTACCCGGATCTCGTGCGCTCTCGATCATCACGAGCGGCCGTTTCACTGCCATCACGAGAAGCTCGTCATCGTCGACGACCGCGTCGCGTTCGTCGGAGGGATCGATCTCACGTCGCTCGGGGGCGATCGCTTTGACTCGGCGGCCCATCCTCACCGAGACGGCCTGGGATGGCACGACGCGACCACTCATCTGCGCGGGCCGGCCGTGGCCGATGTCGCCGAGCACTTCCGCGAGCGCTGGCAGGAGGTCGCCGGTGAAGCCTTGCCGGCGGTCGTCGTGCCGTCGGCGGCGGGCGAGGTGGAGCTTCAGGTCGTCCGCACCCTTCCCGACGGCGCGTACCGGTTCGCTCCGCGCGGTGAGTTCCGGATCCTCGAGGCCTACGTGCGCGCGCTCCGCTCGGCCCGAGAGCTCGTGTATCTGGAGAACCAGTTCCTCTGGTCTCCGGAGCTCGTGGAGATCCTCGTCGCCAAGCTGCGCACGCCGCCGTCGCCGGAGTTCCGGGTTATCGCGCTGCTTCCCGCCAAGGCCAACAATGGCGCCGACGACACGCGCGGGCAGCTCGGCGTGCTGGCCGATGCCGACGCCGGACGCGGGCGGTTTCTGGCGTGCACGCTCGTCGCGCGCGACGAAAGACGGTCGGTCAGCTCACCCGTCTACATCCACGCGAAGATTGGCATCGTCGACGACCGGTGGCTCACCGTCGGATCGGCGAACCTCAACGCCCACTCGCTCTTCAACGACAGCGAGGTCAACGTCGTCACCCAGAACCGCGAGCTGGCCCGCTCAGTGCGTCATCGCCTCTGGTCCGAGCACCTCGAACTCGCCCCCGAGGAGGTGACGGGACCGGGGCACCTGGTCGTCGACCGCAGGTGGCGGCCCATCGCCCACGCCCAGCTCGAACGGCGCCAGGCCGGCCTCCCGCCCACCCACCGTCTCACCGAGCTGGCTGGCGTCTCCCGGCGCTCCATGCGGCTGCTCGGCCCGCTCCAGGGCCTCGTCGTCGACGGCTGACCTGGCGCTGTCGTGCCTCCCTCCGGCCGCATCGTCCCGCGGCCCCTCTCAAGCATCCACACATTTGCACTCTGTTCGAATGCATCCCCCAGGCGGCGGTGTCCACCCTCTCGCCGCGGGACACCCGTTGGGCACCATCGAAGAGGATGAACGTCGGCGCGTCCCCGGCTCGATGGGGGTTCTCGGACCTCGAGTCCTCGTTCAATCCACGGGTTTTGTGGGGTGGTCCCGAGGATGACCGGTGCCGGTCCCGCCGTCGTCATCTTCACGCGTCACGCTGAAAGGCGCCTTGCCGAGCGCGGCCTCACCGCGCGAGAAGTGGCCGAGCTTGTCTCCGAGCGGCACGGTCAGCGCCGTAGGAATCCGGGCGCCGGCGACTGGATCGTCAAGGGGCGCGGCACTGGGGTCGTGTATGACTGGCCCGACGGCGAGGACGACAGCACCGCGGTCGTCATTACGACGTGGCGGGAGTAGGCTTGACCTTGCCGATGGAGACCGAGAGCTACTACAGCTCAGAGGGCGACATCGCCTACATCCGGGTTCGCTCGCGCCTTGGTTCCGTGCGTTCCCAACTCGAGACTTGGGGCCTTCGTGAGTTCGACGAGGAGACGGGTGAGCTAGTGGGCCTCGAGGTGTGGTCCGCTTCGCGGGTGCTCCCCCAGGACCTGGTCGAGGCCCTGCCTCGCCTTGAGGGCAGAGGAATCGCGGTCGACCCTCAACCGGCCTAGCGGGGACGTCGCCGCGGATCCGGCCCTTGCTGCCAAGGGCGCTCAGAGTTCCAAGGCACGACCGCGGTCGAGTTCGACGATCCGCTGCATCGTCCGGAGGCGCGGGAGATCGTCGTCCCGGCCCAGGGCTTCGAGCATGCGCGCGAGGTCGCCGGCGGCGGCCACGGTCGGGCGAAGCCCTTGCCCGATCGGCTGGCGGGTCGCGCGGCGGCGCAGGTCCGAATAAGTGCCCTGGTCGCGGCCCAACACGAGAACGCCGATCTCGCACTGGCCTACCAGCAGCAGTTCCAGCACCGGCGCGCGGCGACGTCGGCGATCGTCACCCGCGCGGTCGCGCGCGGAGACCTGGCTGCGGACGCGGACGGCGACCTGCTGCTCGACCTGCTCGCCGGGATCATCGCACAGCGCGTGCTGTTGCGCCGCCTGCCGCTGCGGCGACGACTTCCCGGAGATGATCGTCGATCAGCTGCTGGGCGGCTTCGCCCGCACGGGCGGACGCCGCCGCCAGGGCTGAGCGTCAGCGGGTCGGCGACGTCACCGGCGCCGTCAGCGAGGGCAACCGGCTCGCCATCGCCGCCGAATCCCCGACCAGCCACGGCCGGCTTCGACGCATCCCTGCGCCGTCTACGGCGCCACAACGCCTCTCAGCTCGCCTGGAGATACTGGCCGATGGCGCGACGTATGGCCTCGGAGACGCTGATGTGCTGCTCTGCGGCGTGGAGAAGGAGGTCGCGCTTGAGCTCGGGATCCAGGCGCACCGACTCAACGGTGGATGCGGCCGATCCCATCGGCGGGCGACCGCCCCGACGACGTCGGATCTTCTCGACGTCGTAACCGCGCTCGGCCTGATCGGCCATCGCCGCGACCATCTCGTCGGTGATCGGGGTTCCGTCGGCTTTGGTCCCGTGCGTCTCGGGCATCATCACGATCTCCTGGTCAGCAAGGTCCGGTACTTCGCTCTCATGGGCATCGCGTGCATCACCGCTGGACCTTGGGGCCGGTCCAGCACGACCAGCTCAAGCAGGTTCCCGGTCTGGCCGGGACCGAGAACCAGGTAACGAGTCGGTGAGCGTGGTGGACGTCCTCATCACGGACTCCGTGGCGGAGCGCCGACGGGAGGACCTCCACGAACAAGAACCGTACTACAGAACTTGAGCGGGCGGAGCGAGCGCGCCACCGAGGAGGCCCCAGGATCCGATTTCGGGTTGCTCTTGGCGGCGCCGTTTACACGGCGGACGCGGGGGGCGAATAGAGACCCGGGGCCGGGAGCACCGTTGGGTCCTCCGTCCCATGCGACAAACTGTGGACCCCCGTGGCCGTCCCCGTCGCCCACACCCTCGAGATGCTCCAGCCCGGCGCTCGGGTCCACGGCGTGCTGCCCGACGCCCCGGCCGAGGTGGTCCAGGTCGCCTGGCATGGCACGGCGGCGCTCACGCTGACCTACCGGCGCCCGGACGGCACGCCGCAGCAGGAGCTGCTCTACCGCGCCGACGAGGCGCGCCTCCACGTCGACGAGGCGGCCACCGCCTGGGCGCTCGACGGCGATCCGGCGCTGTTCCGCCTGACCAGCGAGGCGCTGCGCCTGCGCCTGGCCTATCTCTTCGATCCGTTCCTCGCGGTCCACACCTCCAACCTCGAGCCGGCCAGACCGAGGTCTGCCACATGTGGAACCTCGTCGCCTCCGATACACGCGAGGGGCAGGTCTGCGAGCGCCTGCTGGAGAAGCTCTCCCGGCAGAGCGTCGCGCTCGGCGGCCAGGTCTTCGATGTCCTGAGCGAGGTCTTCGAGGAGCTCGCCTACCGGCTCTTCGCCATCTGCGACCGCAAGGGCTGGGCCGCCGAGGCGATCGGCTACAACGCCCTGGTCGTCGCCTGGCGGGAGATCGCCCGGCAGGTGGCGGGCACGCCGGAGGCCGAGGGCCAGCAGGCCCTGGAGCTGTAGCGCAACATGGCCCAGACCAACACACAGCGCATCCAGCAGACACTCGAGCTCGTCGCCGCCGGCCTCGGGCCGTTCGTCGACGCGCGGCTCACGCAGGCCTTCGGGGACGACTGGCCCCAGGCGGTGAACACCGACGGACGTCCCGTCCCCGCCAACGCGAAGGCCGATACCCACTTCCTGCTCGTGGCCATGATCCGCCTGTGGCGCGAGGGCGGCTTCGCCGACATCCTCGGGCACAGCGGCCGCAGCTGGGTCTCCGAGCTGCTCGACGCCCGCAACCGCTGGGCGCACAACGAGGCGTTCTCCTCCGATCAGACCTACCGGGCGCTGGACACCGCGCAGCTACTGCTCAACGCGGTCAGCGCCGGCGAGCTGGAGGGCGAGATCGACCTCATGCGCCAGGAGCTGCTGCGCGACCGCTTCGCCGCCGAGGAGCGCCAGGTGCGCCGCCGGCGCTCGGCGGTTCCCATCGAGGGTGCCCCGGCCGCGGGCCTCAGGCCCTGGCGGGAGGTCGTCACGCCACATCAGGACGTCGCCTCGGGGCGCTATCAGCAGGCGGAGTTCGCCGCCGACCTGCACCAGGTCTGGCGCGGCGACGCAAGCGCGGAGTACGGCGATGCCGAGGAGTTCTTCCGGCGCACCTACCTCACCGAGGGGCTGCGCAACCTGCTGCTCAACGGGGTGCGGCGGCTGCGGGGCGAGGGCGGCGACCCCGTCGTCGAGCTCCAGACCAACTTCGGCGGCGGAAAGACGCACTCGCTCATCGCGCTCTACCACCTGGCTCATGGCCATGCTCCGGCCCGGCTGCCCGGCGTCGAGCAGATGCTCGGGGCCGAGGAGCTCGGCGCGCCACCGCACGCGAGCGTGGCGGTCCTCGTGGGTCAGAAGCTCGCGCCCGGCACCGTCCATCGCAAGGAGGACGGGACCGAGGTGCGCACGCTGTGGGGCGAGCTGGCGTGGCAGCTCGGCGGCGCCGAGGCCTACGCCCGCGTCGCCGACGCCGACCGCACGGGGACCAATCCGGGCGAGGCGCTCATCCACCTCTTCCGCGCCCACGCGCCGTGCCTCGTCCTGATCGACGAGTGGGTGGCCTACGCGCGCCAGCTCTACGGCCAGGACGGGCTGCCCGCCGGCTCCTTCGACGCGCAGTTCTCCTTCGCCCAGGCGCTCACCGACGCCGCGCGCGAGGTGCCCGGGGCGATGCTCGTCGTGGCGATTCCCGCCTCGGACATCGAGGTGGGTGGGGAGGGAGGTCGCCAGACGCTGACGCGCCTGCTCAACGTGGTCGGGCGCATGGAGACCTCGTGGAAGCCGGCCACGGCCGACGAGGGCTTCGAGATCGTGCGGCGACGGCTCTTCGAGCCCGTACCGCCCGACCTGGCCCGCGAGCGCGACGCGGTGGTCCACCGCTTCGCCGAGCTCTACCGCGCGCAGCGCGAGGACTTCCCCGCCGAGTGCGCCGAGGGCGAGTACGAGCGGCGGCTGCGGGCCTCCTATCCGATCCACCCCGAGCTGTTCGACCGCCTCTACGGGGAGTGGTCGACGCTGGAGCGCTTCCAGCGCACGCGCGGCGTCCTGCGGCTCATGGCGGCGGTCGTCTACGAGCTCTGGCGCCGCGACGACCGGAGCCTGCTCGTCCTGCC